>Ga0114931_10000706_pt1 | contig 41528 bp, 39 predicted proteins | sample 2SBtaG_FD_89579 | JGI IMG/M metagenome (GOLD analysis project Ga0114931, IMG submission 89579) | Deep subsurface microbial communities from Kolumbo volcano to uncover new lineages of life (NeLLi) - 2SBTROV14_V59a metaG | ecosystem: Environmental > Aquatic > Marine > Volcanic | place: Kolumbo... | reverse complement strand
GTCAAGTGATTCCAAAGCGGGCGAAACATTCGTAACGCGGAAGGGGCTGATCGCCGCTTCACCCCCTGCTCGCAGCATATCGCCCAGTGAACCCGACTCCGCAGCCACATGGTCAAGACTCGCCACAAGCGAATCAATCTGGCGCTGCGCGCCGTCAACCGCGTCAGCGGACGCGCCCTGCTGCGTCGCTACATCGCGCACAGCGCTGCGCAGCTGCGCGAGCGTCGACGCCACACGATCTATGGCCCCGCCAAGCCGATCACTCCTATTGACAAGGTCGGTTGCAGCTGATCGCGTCACAAACCGCAGATTGGCGGTGTCGGGTCGATTCGCTTGACCCGCAGCGGCGCTGCGTGAAGTCGCTTCAATCGCTTGCGCCGCCAGCGAGCGGATCACATCGCTGCGCTGTGATTGTCGCGCTTCGATGCTGCTCGTAAGATCACCCTTTGACAAAGCCTGCGTGTCTATTTCCCCAATCGCCATGAGCGCACTCCAATCACTGCAAGACGGCTGTGCCGCATTGCGCATCTGCTGACGATGGCTCTGTCCCCTCGCCAAGGTTCGTCACTGTGTTGGACAACCAGCCGCAGCTCCGCCGCTGTTATGTGTATCGGAACCAGCGCACGAACACCATGAAAACTGCTGAGCAATTCCTGCTGTTACGACGCCTGCTTCGGCGCATCTCGAGGCTTTCCACCTGACGCCGTGATCTCGGAGGATGGGCGCTCCGAATCGCCTGCGACACCATCCGATTTTCATCAAATGAGCGAATCATGGGTCTCTGCATTACCCTTCTCCCACTGGGAGAGCGTCGGAACGAGGCGCTTCTGGCGTGTCTTCCCGCTTGTTCCCAAAGTACCGCATGTCCGATCGCCTTGGCAACACGACGAAAGGCACTCTACGATTCGTTTGTGACGCGCCTTGTCGCCCGACTTGTGCTTGCCATGCTGCTCCTGCCGACGGCGGGAGCCGTATTTCTTGTGCTTATGGCGCCCGTCGCAGCGCGATCGCACGGGAACGGGCCTGATGTCTGGCTCATGCTCGCAGCGTGGGCCGGCGTGTATGTCTATATCGCTGTGTATTGGGTGCTGCTGTGGCGGGGTGTGGTCCGCTGGACACAGTGGCGTGTGCTCGCGACTGGCGTTGCAGGACCGATTGCGATGGGCGCGGGCGCTGCGTTTGGCGCAGGTTTCATTCTGCTCACGCGCGGCGCCCCTGTGCAACTGGCGATTCTGGCCGGTGGCGGCGTGCCACCCATTGTCTGGACACTTGCCACAGCCCTCTTGTGGTGTGAAACGCGTAATGAGCGGGCATCGCGACTCGCTGCGATGGCGACGGACGTAATCCTCTGCCCGGTGTGCAGTTACAACCTGACGGGGCTCTCGGAATCGGTGTGCCCCGAGTGTGGCTCGCGATTCACGCTCGAGCAGCTACTCGCGACGCAGCCGCATCAGGACGCGGGAAGCCTCGCGGAGGTTGTTTCGGACGGGCAAAGTACGCCGTCACAGGCGGCGAAACAGCCAGCGTCACTGTGATTGCTGTGAAATCCCCGGCCTGCAATTCGGTATACGGTGTATATTGCCAAATGATGAAGTCGGCAGGCGACGTCCACTGCGCGTGCGACGGGTTGTCGTCATTCGACGCCAAGAGGAGACCAAAGATGAACAAGACAATCGCAGCAAGGACAAGGACGAATCGCAAAGGCGCAGTGATCGCGGGCCTGCTTGGAGCGCTGGCGATTGGCGCGCTGGGCGCGATTGGCGCCGTTACACAACCCAGCGAAGTTGTCACAGCGACACTGGCGCCCGAACCGGTGCTGGGTGTGTGGGATGGCACACTGACGGGCGATCCACAACTGCCACCCGAGGGCGCTCCGTTCACGATGACGGTTGAACTCAACAAGGATGGCGAGATTGCAGGCACGTTCGACCTCGGTGACGCCGGTTTTCTACTTGAAATCAAGGAAGCCGAATTCAACGAGGAAGATGGGTCGTTTTCATGCACGCTCTACATGCAGGTTGAAGAAGAAGAGGTCACCGCTGACCTCACTGCGACGGTCGACGGCGCGGACATGGATGGGTCGCTGGCCGCGGACGACTTTGCTGCGGACTTCACAGCAAGCAAGGAAGAGTAGCGACTGATTGCGATATGCCGATTGGGGCTAGCGGCCCCGCGCTTTGAGCGGCTTGCGTCATTGCATTCCCCCCCTCTCCCTCTGGGAGAGGGGCAGGGAGAGAGGGATTTTTCGTGTATTCTACCATTCTCTACTGGCGATGCCTTGTGGAGGCTCGATTCAAGAATACGCAAGACGCTCTAAACGCCACTCCGATCGCGCCATGGCAGCAGCACGATGAAAAGATCCACTGCGGCGCACAACTACGGTGAAAAAGTAATAAAGGCGCTCCCCTTGCACATCCTCGGTGTCGACTTCAGCGGCGCCAAGCATGCGGGCAAGAAAATCTGGATTGCGATCGGCAAGAGAAATCCAAGCGGGCTGACGATAAACAAGTGCGTGCGCGTCAGTGATATGGAGCGAGGCGCCAAAACGACTGACGCAGCGATGTGTGCGCTAGGCCAATGCGTGCTGCGCCATTCGCCTTGTGTCGTTGGCTTTGATTTTCCTTTCAGCCTGCCAGCGGAATTCATTCGCGAGCCAAATTGGATTGCATTCCTGCGCAACTTCGCGCAAACACACACAAACGCAGATTCCTTTCGATCGCACTGTGCTGCAATGGCAAATGGCCACGAGCGCAAGCGCAAGACGGACACAGCGCAGCGCACGCCGTTTTCGCCGTATAACCTAAGGCTATTCAAACAGACCTATTACGGCGTTCGCGACGTGCTGAGGCCGTTGGTCCTCGAACACGGGTGCTCTGCGCCGCCTATGGCGCCAGCGAAGCAACCACTCGGCAACACGACGATTCTGCTGGAAGTGTGTCCAGCGTCGACGCTGCGAGCAGAAGGACTCGATCGGCCGTACAAGATGAAGAACGCAGAGGGGCTTGACGCTCGCTGTCAATTGTTCGAGGCGCTCCTGCGTCGCAAGTTGGTGAGCGCAGCGTCCCCCGATGTGCGTAATGTCTGCGTGCAAGACTCTGAGGGAGACGCGCTCGATTCGGTCATTGCAGCCGCGGCTGCCTTTCGAGCGAAGTCCGAAAGCCTCACGCAGGCCCTTCCCCCAAATGCGCCGGAGCGTCTTGAAGGGCGCGTCTTCGTGTAAAGTGCCGTCAGGCGTTGGCATACTGGCGCCACTCGGGAGACGCGCATGTTTCGCATCATCCTCACGCTTGTCGCACTGACGCTAACCGGGCGCGCTCTGGGCCAGCCTGCCGACCTCATCCTCACCAATGGCAGGATATGGACTGTCGACGACGAGCATCCGTGGGCACAGGCGCTGGCGGTTCGCAAGGGACGCATCCTCGCTGTCGGGTCCAACGACAATATAGCGGCGTTCAATGGCGCGGGCACGCGCACGATCGACCTGAACGGCGCATTCGCTATGCCTGCGTTCAACGACAACCACGTGCACTTCGCAGCAGCGGCTGCGTTCCTCGAGTTCAACGTCATGCGCGTGCACACGCAGAAGGAATTCGTCACGCGCGTGCGCGACGTGGTGCGCAGACTCGACAAAGGGGAGTGGATACTGGGCGGCTACTGGGGCGCCTACGACGACTGGGCGGAGGGCTCATCGGGCGGCGCAACGCACGATCGTTTCACGCCCAACGTGCGGCTGATTGACGGTCCGACACGCGACAACCCCATGTTCATTCGGCGGTTTGACGACTCCGAGTTCGCGGTCAACCGCACAGCCATGGAGCACGCCGGGCTCGATCCCGACAGCCCGAGCGCTCCGGGCGTCGAGTTCGTTCGCGACGCTGCGGGCAGACCCACGGGGATCATCCACGGCGAACGCGCCAAGGAACTTTTTGAAAAAATCGCGCCCCATGGCTTTTCGCACGACCGCAGAGTTCGGCAGACGCAGCACGCGCTGGAAGAAATCGCTCGCAATGGCGTCACCAACGTAAGCGACATGTCCGATGACGAACAGCTCGACATCTACAACGAACTGCGTGAGCGCGGCGAGCTCACATGCAGAATTCATTTTCGCTATCCGCTCGAGCGCTGGCGGGAACTGGCCTCACGCGGCGTGCGCGTCAGCACCGGAGACGAGTGGATCCGCCTGGGCGCCCTCAAAGGCCACATCGACGGCATCATGGGGACGAGCACCGCACGCTTCTTGGAACCGTACAAGAACGACCCAAACAACCGTGGCAAGTGGCGAAAACTCATGTACGATGAAACCGGCGCATTGTCGCCCCAGCATTTCCTTGATCTCATGATTGGCGCCGACCGCGCGGGACTACAGCTGTCGGTGCACGCTATTGGCGACGAGGCCAACCACCTGCTGTTGGACTTTCTCGAAAAACTCGATCAGGTCAACGGGCTAAAGAATCGCCGCTTTCGCCTGGTCCACGCGCAGGCGATCGCGCCTGACGACTTCGACAGACTCGGCGAATTGCGGGTCGTGGCGGAGGTGCAGCCATTCCACCTGAGTGACGACATGCGCTGTATGGAAGAGCGCATTTGTCATGAGCGCTGCAAGGGCGCCTACGCCTTTCGCTCCATCAAAGACTCCACCGCGACGCTCTCCTTTGGCACGGACTGGCCTGGCACAAACGCTGCGGAATATCCCATCAACCCCATGCTTGGGATACACGCAGCCGTGACCCGGCAGACGCGCACCGGCCAGCCCCCCGGTGGCTGGTTCCCAGAGCAGCGAATCACCATCCAGGAAGCGATCGAGGCGTACACGAAGGGAACCGCGCTGGGTAACTTCGAGGATGACGTCAAGGGGTCGCTCGAAGTCGGCAAGGTGGCGGACATCGTTGTGCTGTCGCGCAATCTGATCGAAATCGAGCCCCGGAAGATCCTCGACGCGCGTGTTCTACGGACCATTGTTGGTGGTCGCGAAGTGTATCTCGCGGAGGATTGATTGAGTGAGCATCGCCGACACGGTGGCCAACTCTTCCTCGTGGGGCTGCTCTCGAAGCCGCCACGAGCCGGGCGGTCTCCGCCAGGTGACGCAGACCTGTGCGGGTGTCTACTGCGGGCCCAGCAGCGGTGTGGCGCGGGTTGACACGCTGTCGCTGCGACGTACTGTAGAATAGTTCCACGCGCCGCGACCTTCAGCGGCGCTGACAATTTGGGGCGGTAGCTCAATTGGTTAGAGTACCGGACTGTCGATCCGGTGGTTGGGGGTTCGAATCCCCTCCGCCTCGCTTGAAAGCCCTCGCATATGCGGGGGTTATTTAATTGGCGCCCGCAGATGACCACACGTGACCGTTGTCGAGAGCGCTCCATACTGCGCGTGCAAGCGACCTTCGTTCAGCCACACTTCGGGTGACCATACCTCGCTGCGCTGCGTGTTCGTTGCAGGGACAGGCCAGAAAACCGCCCTAACAAATACTTTGTTTCATGCTGTGAACAGCGCCAAGCGCCGTCGCGCTATGAGGCGGCCTGCGTGGCCTGCGTGGATTCAAGCAATCGATTCGCTGCGAGCCGAACCGCCAGCGCAAGTGCACGCTGCATCGATTCCGGATTCGCTCGATTGTCCCCCGCAATATCAAACGCTGTTCCATGCGCTGGGCTTGTGCGGACAATCGGAAGCCCCAGCGTGACGTTAACAGCTTTGTCGCGCGCCAGCAGCTTGATGGGGATCAACCCCTGATCGTGGTAGATCGCGACCACCAGGTGGAACTCGCCCTCGGCGGCGCGCCGGAACAACGTGTCCGCAGGGAACGGTCCGTGCGCGTCGATACCCGCTTGGCGCGCCAGCCGTATCGCCGGCGTGATGAGTCGAGATTCCTCGTCCCCCAGCAGCCCCTCTTCACCTGCGTGCGGATTCATGCCGCACACCCCGATGCGAGGCGACGCGACGCCCATCTCTCGGCAGGCGTCGGCGCCAAGGTCGATGGGATCGAACACCCTGCCAATCGTCAGGTCGTTGCGTAAATCCATCAGAGGTATGTGGTGTGTCGCCAGCGCCACGCGCAGTGCGGGCGACTCGAAGAGCATCACCGTTCGACGGGCGCCAAACGCCGCCTGCAGAAGATCGGTGTGCCCTGCATATCGCTTCCGACCTGCCTTGGCCCATGCTTCCTTGCTGATCGGGCCCGTGACGATGGCGCTCGTCTTGCGCGGGTCGCCTTCGGGTCGTCGGCAGTCGATGATGGCTTCAGCGACGAAGCGATGGGAAGCAGCCCCGCCCAATCGAGTCGGCCGGGCGTGAAGCGCGCTTCGCCTTGACGCCATTGACGCCAAACCGCTGAACTCGTCGTAGTCAATCAGCAGCACACTGTGGGCCAGGGGCGCCTCTGCAGCGCTGGAGCCAGCAGGCGCCTGCCACCAGAAAGGCTCGATGTCCGCTGACTCCGCTGCTTCGTGCATGACGCCTGCTTGCCCGTGGATGACAAAGCGGGCGCTGCTGCGAAGATCCCGATCCGCGAGCGCCTTGACAAGCGTTTCAGGCCCCACGCCAAGCGGATCGCCCATACTCACAGCGATTGTGGGACGCAGCCTTGCGGACGGCCTTTCGGGTTGAGCGCAGTCTTCAGGCACAGCCCATTCTATGAGCGCCTCGGCGCTGAAACACGCGTCCCCGTTTGCGGAACAAGTACTTGAGTTCGACGCTCGTCGAGCATGGAGCACGCCAACAATGACGCAGGCGCCAGCGATGCACCAACACCAACCGCTTCACACCAGCGCAGCCCTCACAGATACGACGCCCGAGGAGCGAACATACGCCATGTTCATCCACCTGGGCGGTCTACTCAGCCTGCTCGACCTCATATTCCTTGGCGCCATCGCAAGCGGCGTCATGTGGTGGCTCCGCAAGGATGAGTCCACGTTCATCGACGATCATGGAAGGGAAACGCTCAACTTTCATCTCAGCATCCTCCTCTATGTCGTTGCGGGAGGCCTTGCAGTCGCCATGACATTTGGCCTGGGTGTGGTGCTCTTTCTCCCGATGCTGATCGGCTTGTGGGTGGTGCGGCTCGTCGCGGGCATTCGTGGCGCGATGGCGGCGAACCGGGGTCAGCACTATCGCTACCCAATCTGCATCAGGTTCCTCGCTGAACCCTTCTAGAGCGTCTTGCGTCATTGGCTGCGCCCCCCTCTCCCCGTGGGAGAGGGGGTGGGGGAGAGGGATTCTTCATGTTGTCGCTGTGCTGCTGAAGGCGAACGGACAGGTCAGAGACCTGTCCCACCTGGAAAAGACGGTGCGCGTTCCCCCCCTCTCCCTCTGGGAGGGGGGGAGAGGGACACTTCATGTGTCATAACCGCCATCGATCCGTGTATTGTGCAGGAGCACGGAACATGACTTCACAAGATGCTCGATAGTGCAGTGGACGCTGTGACGTCCACTCCAGACCGCCATCCCCCCACCCCCAGGATCACAGCCCGCCCGACCACCTCGTACACTTGAGGCCATGCCATCGCTCCTGGAAACGCAAGCCCTTGTCAAACGCTACAACGGCCGACCGGTCGTCAATGGCGTGTCGCTGCGCGTGGAGGAAAGCGAAATCGTGGGCTTGCTTGGTCGAAACGGCGCAGGCAAGACGACATCGTTTCGCATGGTCATTGGCATGATTGACGCTGACAGCGGCACGGTTCTGTTCCGCGGTCGCAACGTCTCGCGGCTGCCCATGTTCCGAAGGGCGCGCCTGGGAATGGGGTATCTGAGTCAGGAGCCAAGCGTCTTTGGCAAACTCACCGTCGAGCAGAATTTGCTGGCCATCCTCGAGACGCGCACGTTTTCCGCTCGACGCAGGCGGGCGCGATGCGACGAACTGCTCGCAGAATATGGGCTGGCGCACAAAGCCAGGGACCTGGCGCGAACATGCTCGGGAGGCGAACGCCGAAAGCTCGAAATCGCCCGCGCCCTGGTCACCGAGCCCCGACTCATCCTGCTCGACGAGCCGTTCTCAGGCGTGGACCCGATCGCTGTCGAGGACCTGCAACAGGAGATTCGCAGCCTGTCAACGATGGGCATCGCGGTGCTCATCACCGACCACAATGTGCAGCAGACGCTGCGCGTGTGCCACCGCGCATACGTGATCGACGACGGACAGGTGCTGCGCTCTGGCTCGCCTCGCGAACTCATCAACGACGACCTTGTGCGAACGTCGTACCTCGGCTCGCTCTTCAAGGGTGACGAGTTTGACGAAGCTCTCGGCGCCAGCGAGACAAAGACAAACGAATCCTCCGGAGAAAGCGCGTCGAACACCGACGCAGCGAAACCGGCACTGTCGCAGTCACCTGCGCAAGCAGCGTCAAAGCGGTAACCTTTACGCTATGGTGAATCACGCACAGACGACGCGATCGCTCGCCACCTGCGCCGCTGCAGTTGTCGCCTTTGCACTGACCGGCTGCATTGAACAGCGGATCTTCATTGACTCCGATCCGCCAGGCGCCCTTGTGCATCTCAACGATGTCGACGTGGGCAGAACGCCTGTCGAGGTCGATTTTCTTTATTACGGCGTGTATGACATTCGCCTAGATAAAGATGGATATGCGCCACTGTGGACGAAACGCGAAGCAAAGGCTCCGCTGCACGCGCAGCCGCCCTTTGACCTCATCACCGAGGCGCTTCCAGCGACCATAAAGAACGAATTTCACTGGTCGTTCAAACTCATCCCTGTTGCTGTGAATCCCGACGCGGTGATCGAACGGGCTCGCGCGATGCGCGCTTCGCTCGAACTTGCGCCCGGGCCAGCGAGGGGACAAACTACGGGTGAACCCCGCACGGTGGGCGAAGACCAGCCACTCCCGACGCCAGTGAAGACTCCCGTTCGTGAGCGTTCAGGCGTGCCCAAACCACCCGCAGGCAAACCCGCGTCAGAGCCTCCAGCGTAATGTGCGGCACCTGAGATGCTCCTGTACGCAAGACGGTCTTAGCGCTTGTATTCCTTAGGCGAATGCACTTCGCCATGGCACTTGAGGTAACACCGGCCGCTGAATCTGCCTGTGTCCTCGAATCGCAACAGCCCGGTTTTTGGATCGGGAAAGACTATTGTGCGGTCGAAGTTAATGAGATTACTGTTGTTCATGGCGCTGCCTTGCGCCGAGCTGATTCCATGCGCGTCATGGCACGCCGAGCATGGCGCGTCTTCACCCACGATATGTTTCCTGTGCTCTTTGAATGATATATCTGTCAGCACGCCGTCTCTGCCGTCGCGCTCGTGACAGCGATAGCACAAGGCGTACGAGGATGCGCTTTCCTGCGAAAAATCCGTCGTGTCATACCGCGCAATAAGCAGTGGGCGATAGTCAGAGCCATGCACACCGGTGGGCCCGGCGCCTCCTGCCTTGGCGCTGTTGTTGGAGTTATGGCAATCGCTGCAATATATGACGCTGCTTTCCGTCAGCCCTGGTTTGAGACTCGGGACGTCCGGGTTGCGACCGGCGCCTTCAACCGGGTGATACGAGACAGCGCCCAGATCAAACTGCAGCCGGGTGTTCGTCTGCGTAATCACCCGCGACACGATTGGCGAGCGAATCGCTGACTGATCCGCATGACACTTAAAGCACACTTCGTATTCGGTCGTCGCGTTGGCGACGTCGGCGCCCAGCGCATTAACGCCTGATATATCGCCAAATCTCGGAGGAATCGACGGCGCGATCGCTGTTCCCGTCTGTATCGAGTGGGGATTGTGGCAATTTGCGCAGTGCACATTGTCCGGAATGGCTTTCGTCGTGTCGATGGGCGCATTGGTGTCGTGCGCGCTGAATCGGTTCAATTCAAATGCGATGTCCGCGGCGCCAGGCGTTGCGCCATCGTGGCACGAGAGGCACGTCGACGAAATGCGGTCGCCCCGAAGCAGCATGGGCCCGCTCGCTGCGGTGTGCGTCTGGTGGCATGTCTGGCACGCCTGGTGGGCGCTTACCGTTGTTGTGGAAAGCAGGTGGCACGACTTGCACAACGCCGAGTTGTCGTTCGGAACAACCAGAAAATCGCCAAACGAGTCGTCGTGTGGATCATGGCAGGAGGTGCACTGGAGCTCCTGATTTGCGTCCAGTCGAATCGTCGCAGGCAGACCCGTTGGAGTCATCAGCTTGGCGTCCTTGGCAGCGAGCGCGCCGTCGTACACAAATGACACGGGATGGTCGTCTGACAGATCTGTTCCAAGATTAGCGCTGCCTGGCGGAATGGTCGTCACACCCTGCGCCATCTGTATCACCTGGTCTCGCGACACGACGCTCCCCAGCGCGATAGTCCCATCATGACACGAAAGGCACATTTTCGAAGCGCCCGTGGGCTGTCCGGGTTTGGCGTCAAGCGAACTGCTCGAATACACGTTGTACACGGTCAACGGCATGAAGCGGTTCCACAGCGGACTCACCGGCAGCGAGTTGTGCGGCGCATGGCAAAAAATGCAAACCTGCTCCTCGCTGACCGCTCGCGCCGGGCCCGAACCTTGTGCGGATAAATTGTGTGGTGTATTGACCACGCTCGTCACCTGCGCGCGAGTGGACGCAGACCATAACAGCGCGACGAACGCGAGAGCAGAGCACGCGGCGCTGCAGCGCGCAATAGGCCGTAAGTCAATCATGGCGACGCCTCCCGAATGTAGTGCAGCAGTTGCACGCGCCTGTTGTAGGAATCCGCGATCCAGATGCGGTCGTCCGCGTCAATGTGCATGCCTGCGGGCAGCCAGAACTCGCCGGGCCCCTGTCCTTCACGACCAAGCGAAAGCAGTAGTCGACCTTCGTTGTCAAACACCTGCACCGCTTCAAAGTGCGCATCCACGACGTACAGGTTGTCGTCACTGTCGACAGCGACGCCCTTGGGCAAGCCGAAGTACCCTGGCAGATCACCCTTTTCACCGATCATGCGGATTGGTTTGAGATCTGGTGAGAGTTTCTGCACGCGAAAGTTCAGTGAATCACTCACGAACACATCGCCCTTGCTGTCAACGGCGACATACGTGGGGAAATTGAACTCCCCAGGCCCCACGCCGCGCCCGCCAACGCGCCGCAGGATGACGCCGTCAAGCCCCATCGAGATCAACTGATGGGCCACAGTGTCCACAACGAGGATGCGCTTGCCAACCTTGTCAAACGCAATGCCAACGGGCCGCTTGAGCGCGCCCTTTCCCATGACGCCAGCGAACGCGCCGTTTTCATCAAAAACGTCAATGACCGCAGCCACCGAATCAACAACAAGCAACCTGCGTTCGCTGTCGACCGTGAGCGCCACTGGCTGGGAGAACCCTTCGCCTGTCGGTCGCCACTGTGCGTAATTGCGCGTGCGCAGATCGAACACGTGCACGACCTGCGCGTTGCTGTCGCAGACGAAGACACGATCACGATCATCCGTCGCCACATCTACAGGCGTCAGCATGGTGCGCGCATCGCGATTGCCGAAGATAGCGGCGCCAAGCCCGTCTAGAACGCTCTTCTCTGGCTTCAGGTCGGTGTCGCGCTCCAGTTCGCCTTCGTAGACGACGCGCTCGCGCTCAGGCGGCGTCGGCCAGCGCGGCGGAGTATCGACGGGCGCAAAGATCGGACCGCCGCCCGCACAACCAGCGCCCAGCGCCCCGGCAATTATGCAACACGCCAGCGAGGGCCTTCGTCTCAAGCCCTGCCCGTTTACGCTGCGGCGCTGTTGCACGTGGCGCTGTTCTGCTGTGCATCCGCTGCTGTCCAACGTTCTAGCCATACTGTTCCTCAGAACTCTCTTCGCAGGCCGATCATGAACACCTGCGACGATGTGTCGGTCTTGCTGTTGACAAACGTGTTGCGCACAGACGCAAATATCTCCATCTGGCGCTTGCGCCAGGTGAGATCGAGGCGCTGTTCAAATGCAAGTGAGTTGGGGCCGATTGAATCCTGTTCATTTCGCACAATGAGCACGACGCTTCCCATGAGCTGGTCGATGATCCTGCCATTCCACCGCGCAGAAAGCGAGGAGAGCTTTGTTTGAAAATCTTCGTCGGGACGAGTGATCTGGTCGTAGCGCGCGTTGATCGACAGGGCGCTCGACGCGCCTGTTCTTGCTGTGTACTGCGCTTCGAGCAGTGTCTCCTGAAAGGGCGACAGGGAACTCTTGCGAATATCACGCTGGAGGCGAAGTGACAATCCGCGCACGTTGTATTCGACGCCAAACGCGATGTCATGTATATCCGAATCAGTGATAGGCGCCGACCCCACGGAGTCGCGCGTCTGCTGTTGATTGAGATAGCGAACAAACGGCGCAACGCCACGAAGAAATCCCTTCTCCACGGTGTAGCGAAGCGTGCCGTTAAATGAGGAAGTCAGCGTAGTGTTGGCGGGATCGGGTGTAAAGACGTAATCCGCAAGGATCGAGTCCTGCGGCGATATATCACCACCTGGAATGAGTCGGAGCTCGACGCTGTCGCCAAGTTGCCGCACCTGGTAGTCGACATTTTCGATAAATGTGATCAGCCCGCCGGGATCGGTGACGACGATGGAGCTCCCTATGATGTTCCTACGATTGATTCTGGTGATTCCACTGATGTCAAATCGCAGCGAATCATCGTTGATTGGCACATTGCCGCCACGATCGCTGTCATCGCGCCAGTCTGTATTGAATGTGGCGATGGCGAAGATCCTGCCATAGGGAACTTGCTTTCGATAGCGCATGTCGAGCGTGCCAAAGAGCGCTTTGCTACTGAAATCGCCATCCGTGGACGACAGGTAGCTACCGCCCGCCTCGACAAATGTGCGCAGACTGTCATAGAGTTGATGCTCCACACGAGCGGTCGCCCGATGAAACACCTGCGTAAACTCAGGCCGCACCTGGCGTTCATACACATACTCGAAACGAGATTTGAGATTCGGCGAATGTTGCAGATTAAGAATCTCATCGATGCGTGTGCGGTCGATTGCGAACTCGCCCGTGTCACGAAAGAACCGCACATCTGAGCGCAACGAGTTTTCCTTGTCGACGCCCCAGAACACTTCATGCGTGACGACCGCGTCCTGCCTGTCGAATGTCTGCGCAGGCCTGAGCGTGCCGCCTTCATCCACAAAATCAAGTGTGTATGTCCACACCAGCGACTGGTTGGCGCTCGGTCGATATTGCCCTTGCCACGAAACTGTGTCCTGCGACAGATTAAACGTCGTATCGCCAAAGGGATTGTTCTGAGACTGGGTCCGGTGGCGATATTCCAGCCGCATCGGCGCCTTCTCCGACTGGAGCGCGACCTGCGCGCCGTACTCCGTGGTCACACTGTTGAGCGTTCCACCAAACGACCGATTGAGCAGCACCTGATCCCGGCGACCAAACACAGTGATGGGCTGTTTGCTTTGTCCAAGAATGACAGCGCTGGCGTTGAAATCGCTCAGATTCTCAAGATCGCGGACCCGCCGATTAAACGTGTCGCTGTCGACCGATTCCTGCGACAGACGAAGCCGACCCGTCACATCAAACGAAAGGAGGTTCGCATGCCCGATCCATCCCTTGGTTCGCAGCTCCAGCGTTTCGCGGATGAGATCGTCCGTGTCGCGCAGACGCTTGCCCTTGGGCGGTTTGGTGGTGTCCTTCACGCGCTGTGCAAATGCCTCCAGCGCGATCTGCACAGCGTCGAAGTGCAAACCGCTCAACCTGTCCTGATCGCCAATGACGATGGGCCCTTCCGGCTGGACGCTCTGCCCGGTTGCGCCCCCCCCACTGACTCCAAGTAGTGCAGTCGTCATGACAGCCAGGCTCCAACATGGGCGCGGGTCATGGCGCGTCATCGCCCACGCTCGATTCGGTTTCAGACGACCCAGCGTTTGTCCGCAACATGCCCGGCGCATTCGAGCCGTGACCGACGTGGCATGTCAAACAACTTTTCGACAGATCGCTGTGCTGAGGGATGATGAACGCATTCGCGTCGTTGCGGCGCTGCAATTCGTCGCCATGGCACTGCAAACAAACGGCAGGCGCTGGCTGTCGCAACAGGTGCTCGTTGGGCGATTCATGTGGCTCATGACACCACAAGCACGCCTGCCCGACAACAGCGCCATGCATGAACGGGTATTGGTCCACGATCTTTTCATGGCAGCGCAGGCACAGCGCCGAGTCGTCCTGCGTCAACATGACCGCTGACGCGCTTGCATGGCAGGCGAAGCAGTTGTTCTCGGCATAGGGCGGATGCCTGCTCACAATGACGACGGCCGAGCCGGACAACGTGGCGTCGCCTGCGCCGCCCGCGGGCGCATTGGGATCGGGCACGCCATCAAAGAAGAAGCTCAACATTTTATAGTGTGTTTCTGGACTGCAACCCGCCCACAGCGCAGCGCACGCGATCACGCCAGTCCAGACGAGCGGCGCCCAACGGCCAAACCGCTGTTGGCGTTCACATGCATCGTTTTGGGCGTGCAGTTTTGTCACAACGGCGCCCTCACTCGCTGCTCGTGCGCTGGGGCGGCGGCGATGTTTCCTTTGGTTTTTCGGGTTGCGTTCCCTGCTTTGCCTGGTCAGGTGATGAAGGCAGCACGGGTGTGGGACTGCCTGGCGTGTTGTCGTCTTCCTGCATTCCCGTTGGCACGGGGGCAGCGACCCTGGCGAGGTCCTGCGGCGTTCTGCCTGGTCTGAGGACGCCAAGGGCGTACACAGAAACCTTGTTCAGACCAAACTGGTTAGTGACAAGGATCAGGCGTTTGGCGTCAAAGTACGGATGGATAAGAGAGGAAAAGAGACCCACGCCCTGATCTGTCACAGCGACACCCGCAGGCAGATTCATGGCGCCGATGTGCCCGCCACCTGATCCGAAGAACATGAGCAAGTGCCCTTCGCTGTCGAACATCTGCACATTCTGGAATGCAGCGTCAACCACGTAGGTCACGCCGTCGTTGTCAATAGCGATGTGCTTGGGACGAACAAACGACCCAATGGTGTCGCCGACCTGCCCAAAGGCGCTGAGCAGCACGCCTTGTGGCGAGAATTTCTGCACGCGCGCCTTGATCACATCGCTGACGACGATTTCACCGTCGTGGTTGACAGCGATGCCGAGAGGACGAACGAACTTGCCGTCATCTGGACCCGGCCCACCAAACCGACGTCGCTCCTCTCCTGTATAGCGATCAAGGATGACGACGCCCTGGCTGCCAAAATCCGCGATGTAGAGTTCGTCGCCATGCGTCGCGACACCTGCGGGCTTGAGCCCGGGGAAGCCAAACGCCGTTTCCATATGGTCGTTTTCATCGAAGACAAAGATGACGCCTCGTTCAAGATCAGCGACATATTTCTGCCCGTCATCAGCAATCGCAATGTCAACGGGCTGCTGCATCCCCCCCATGCTTCGCGCCACGAGAAGACGCGTTTCGCTGCGAGCCACGTCCAGCACGACCACTGCATCCCCCCTGATGTCGCAAACGTAGATCTTGCCATCCCACATTCCCACGCCATAAGGCTTGTTTATGGGCAACACTTTCGCGCTCCCGCCAAAGACAAGCCGATCCAGTCCGCTCTTGGGCGCTTCGATGTCCGAGCTGTACGCGAAAGATGTCAGGAACTGCACACGCGGCTGGGCGGGAAACGGCGGCCAGAACGCATATTGCTGTGGCGTGGCGGTTCGGTTGCGAATGGCCGTTTCCGCTGCGCAGCCTGTCAGCATCCACAGCGACACCAGTGCGGCAAGCGCCATTATCGTCCGACACGACAGTAGTTTGCGGGCTTTGTGCTGGGCGCGTGATTCGTTCATGGTCAGACCTTGGGTTATGTGGGCGATTGTCAGCGCCCAACTGGCCATTACATGCATTGAACCATTCATGAAAACAGGCCGACAGCGCGTTTCGCGCCGTCAGCCTGCCGCCGTGAATCCAACTGTGAAGACGCACCGATCATCCACAAATCAATCAGCGGACTTCCAGGCAGAATCACTTGATATGGCAACTCAGGCAAAGCGCGCTGGCGGTGTTGGACATGCGCAGCTGTTCAGCAAAGCCCTTGTAGTGCGGCGTGTGACACGTATTGCAGCTGACGACTCGCTCCGTCACGCCATTAACGTCGAGCGGCTCGAGCTCCAGTTCACTGTTTGGCCCGAGGCGATCGTTCACTGCAGCGCGAAAGTCCGCATCTCCAGAGAGCGGATAGACCGCCGCGCTCCCGACCGGGTGGTCATTGCGCAGATCCGTGCCGATCAGATGCTCCGTGTCTATGAAGATCGAACCAGGCGTGCCGCCAAAGCTGTCCAGCGCGACGGTTCCGTCGTGACAGGACATGCACATTCGGCTAACCTGATCGAAGTCGTTTAGCGCGTCTCCAGTATTGCCCTCGAACATGGTGTAGGTCGCTGTCGTCAGTTCGTGGTTACATAGCGGATCCACAAATGCGCCTGTCTCATCCGCTACAGAATTGTGCGGCGTATGACACGGCAAACAGATCTCGCCTTTGGCGAAACCCTTTGTGCTGAAGTCGTGCGCGTGGCCGACAATCGACGGCTGCGCCGATGCGGTTTGTCCAACAGCGAACACCACAGTTCCGACCAGGACCCCTGCCAAGGTGCGCGTGCGGGGTCTCATAGCGTCACCTCCTTTTTCCTCTGTCGCTCGGGCGGATTGACCTCACCGTGACGCCGTTCCGCCAGCAGCGTGAAAACTGACGCGCTTCTTGCTTGCAAGATCTGTACCAATCGCTCAAGTCACGCAAGTTTTTGAATGAACGGCTGCAGCGGGGCCCGCAACACGATTCTCACGCCAGACACAGCGGAGCTCTCTCAGCCATTGGAATCCGCCCTGTCCCTGCTTCCCGCAAACTGGACGGAGAACCGCTCCGCAATTCAGCGACACGGCAGAAGCACGCCCGCTCCTTCGTCGATAGCGGCGCGATCGCAATGGTTCATGCCCCCGCGAGCACGCACCAACGCCCACGCGCCGGATGGCCAGCGTGCGCGATCGCGCTTGGACTGACTACTGCATTTGCACTGCAAATCGCAGCGCTGCGCACAGGCGCGCTTCACTCAAGCCCGTCAGCTGCTGCAATCACACCGATGTTTGCGGGTTATCGGTCACCCGCTCAAGCCGATGTCGCGTCCGCTCGGTGTCTGGCCTGCCACCAGCCCATGGAAGGGTTTTCGCACCCCATCGGCGTCCGATTTCGTCGGGCCATCCCCACCTCCGCCCCCTCTCCAGCCGCAATGCCCTTACCACAAGGACGCATTTCCTGTGTCACCTGCCATCAGGCGCCAGATCAGCCCACCAATCTGGCGTCCCCAACGGCGCAGCGACATGGCGCGCTGCGCATCGAATCGGCGGGCGGTTCGCTCTGCGCGCAGTGCCACAGCCGAAATGCAGGCGATCGCACAAACGCCCACGCGCTGATGCTCGGTCGCGCACACTTGCGATGGAAGGAGCCGCGCCGATCGGCCATTGCAGGCGCAGCGCGACTGTTAAACGAATCACACTCGGTCGAAGCATCCAGCGCGACCTGCCTGTCGTGCCACGATGGATCCGTCGCAACAGATGTCGGGCACGGCCGGGGTATGGACTTTGGAGCAGGTAAGGTCATGCGAGGCGTCAGACCGAATCGCCGTTCGATGACAAGCGGCAGCCATCCAGTCGACATTCCCTACCGTTTGACCAATCACTTCGCTGACGGTCCGCTGACGCCACGTTTTTCCCTCGATACGCGCGTTCGGCTCTTCGACAGCAATATCACCTGCGCATCATGCCACTCGCCCTACGCGACCCAGCCCGCTCTTCTGGTCATGTCCAACCAGGGCAGCAGGCTCTGCCTGAGCTGCCATCAGTATTGACCAGGATCGGCGCGCCTGGCGCAGTGACGCGCTTCCCGGTCATGGGAACCAACCTCGTAACTCACCATCGCGACTGGGAACATCGCCCAAATCGCGCCAGCGCCAGCACCCCCTCGCCCCCCACTCCCAGCGTCAGATAAGCCTTTTCAGCGACCACCCAAGGCCAGCGATCGGTGGCGCCAATCTTGCAATCCGGTCTCTCCATGGAAACCCAAGGAGAGCCCACATGGCGCACAAACGCATCAAACTGATTGCAGGCATCGTGGCCATTGTCGGCGCAATCAGCGCCCTGGCGGCGATGGGTGTCCGTGACGGATGGACGTATTTCCTGTCCGTCGACGAGTATGTCGCCCAGGCCCAGACCCATACCCCCAACCAGCGTGTCCGCGTCCATGGCGTGGTCGATGGTGATTCGCTCCAGACCAAAGGCGCTTCCCTCGAAGCCGACTTCACCATTCTGGGCGACACCAGCGCATTACCCGTGCATTACTCAGGCGTCATTCCCGATATGTTCCAAGCGGGCCGCGAAGTTGTCGTCGAAGGCAGGGTCGATGACACAGGCGTTCTTCAGGCGGACGTGCTCCTCACAAAGTGCGCCAGCAAATATGCCTCGCAAGACGGCCAGGCGCCCCATGCCGATCCATATAAGAAGCACGCAAATAGCAAGAGCGCGGAGGGCGCGTCGTGATAGCGTCCCTTGGTCAATCTCTGCTTGCGCTCGCGGTTGTGGCAAGCGCCCTTTCGATCGCTGCTTCGGTCGGCGCCATGCGCACGTCCTCTCCTCGCATGTTTGGCGTCGCTCGACTCAGCCTTGGGGCGGTTGCTCTGCTCTTCGCTGGCGCAGCGGCGACGTTGCTGGTCGCTCTGCTCCAGAGCAGGTTTGAGATTGCCTACGTTGTGCATTACACCGAGCGCGCCCTACCGCCAGGGTTCAAGATCGCAGCGCTCTGGGCGGGACAGGAGGGCAGCCTGCTCCTCTGGGCGGTTCTGCTCAGCGTCATGAGCACGATCGCTGTGTGCACACTCCCAGCGGGAACCCTCACCCAGCGCAGCGCAACGGTGGGCGTGCTGGCGCTGGTGTGCGGGTTCTTCGCGACGGTGCTTGTCTTCGCTGCGGATCCCTTCACATTGCTGGCGAGCGGCGCGCCCATGGACGGGCACGGCCTCAACCCCATGCTGCAGGATCCAGCGATGATCGCGCATCCTCCCTTGCTTTTCGCGGGATATGCGGGATTCACCATTCCGTTTGCGCTATTGGTCGGTGCACTGACATCAAAACGCACAGATCGCCGGTGGCTCGCACCGGCCCGGCGCTGGGCCATGGCGTCATGGGTGTTTCTCTCCGCGGGAATCGCGCTTGGCGCGTGGTGGGCGTACGTCGAACTTGGATGGGGCGGCTACTGGGCCTGGGATCCTGTGGAGAATGCGTCGCTCCTGCCATGGCTCACCGGAACCGCGTTAGTCCATGCAATCATGGTCCAACAGCGCCGCGGCGCCTTCAAACGCTGGACGGCGTCCCTCATCGCAGTCACGTTTGTCCTATGTATCTTCGGCACATACCTGACGCGCAGCGGTGTCATTCAATCCGTCCACGCCTTTGGCGCTTCGGTCTTGGGCGCGTTCTTCCTGACCTTCCTGGCTGCGGTCATCCTTTCTTCTCTGGCGATGCTTGCGTGGCGCTGGAACGCGCTTGCGCCCGAGCACCGCGTGGATGGCCTGTTGTCGCGCGAGGGCGCGTTTCTCATTGGATGCGTGCTCCTGTCGCTGATGACCGCAACGACGCTCATTGGCACGATCTTCCCGCTTATCAGTAAGTTTTTCATCGGTCGCGAGGTCACGGTCAGCGGCCCCTTCTACAACCACACTGTCCTGCCCATGGCGCTGGCGCTCATAGCGCTGATGGCGCTCGGACCTGCGCTTCCCTTTGGAAAGATTCCCGCATCGCGCCTCGTTCGGACGCTGTCGATCCCACTGACACTGGCGGGCGCTGCCTTGCTCGCAGCGCTCGTCATGGGCGTCCATAGCCTCTGGGCGCTCTCAGCAATTGTGATCGCGGTGTTAGGAACATGCGCTGTGGCATCGGACTTTGCGCGTTCGGTGCGATCCCGCAGTAAGAACACGGGTGAATTCCTCGCGCTGGCGGCGCTTCGACTCTTCGACCGCGATCACCGCAGGTATGGCGGGCAACTCGCGCACCTTGGACTCATGCTCATCGCTGTGGGCGTTGTCGCTTCCGGGCTCTTCAGCACGGACGCCATTCATCGCATCAAACCCGCTGACTCCATTTCGCTTGGCGCCCAGACACTCACGCTCACGTCATTTCAGCAGACGCGCGGCGCCAACTTCACCGCGGTGGAAGCGATCGTTGATCTTGCGGACTCCAACGGCGTCATAAAGACGCTGCGCCCGCAGCGCCGCTACTACGACACATGGAAGGATGAAGCGAACAGTGAAGTCGCAATCACCACCGACTGGCGCCGGGACCTCTACCTCACGCTCGCAGGGTGGGAAGCAAATGGCGCCATCGTCGCGATTGAAGTGCGTGTCAATCCAGGCGTCGTGTGGATCTGGATTGGCTCAATTATCCTCATCATTGGCGGCGTCTATGGCGTGCTTCCACGGTTGCTCCCAGCGGCGCGGCCCGCTGCGCGCGCGTCAAGAACTGCGCCCAGATCCACAGACAACGCGCAGAATCGCAAGAAGGCGTTGCTGGCGCAACCTGCGCCTGCAATGTCGCACGTTTCCATGGAGGCTGCATCATGAACTGCAAGTTCACGACAATCACGTTCAGCGCAGCGATAACGCTCGTCGCATCGCTTTCGATCGCTGCGAGCGCGCAGAAGGCCGTGGCGCCCCCAGCGCAAGACACGCCTGACGCAGCGAGTCAGCAACCCGCAGTTCCTGGCGCCCCGCTCACCTTGCGGACCAAGCAGAACGCCGTCACCGGCAGCATCGCTATTCAGGCTGTGCAAGGCACTTCCGGCGCCTCTCCCATCGCCAACATCGATTTCGAACTTCTGCTCGTTCACAACGGAAAGATCATCAACACCGTGCCCGCAACGCTAGACGAGCATGGCGTCGTCGTGATGAACAACATCCCTGTCGCGATGGGCGTCACGCCCGTCGTCCGCATCAACTACGCAGACGTCGTTTATCAGCGTGCAGGTGAACTGATGGATCGCGACAATCCCGAGCAGAAAATCACCATCACATGCTATGAAGTCACCGATTCGCCGCCCGCGTGGAGCGTGCACATGCGGCACGTCATGCTCGCGCACACGCCAGAGGGTGTGCGCGTCACCGAACTCATCATCCTGAATAACCCTGCTGATCACACATGGATCGGCCTTCCCGCAGGCGATGACAACCGCCTGACGACGTCGCTCACAATCGCGCCAGACGCCGCGCACATCGAGTACGGCGAGGGATTTTTCGGCGGAGGCTCAACGCGCCTCAACGCAGGGCTGTTGCAGAACAGCCTGCCGCTCACACCAGGCAGCGCACAGATGTCCCTCAGCTACGTCGTCCACGCGCAGGCTGGCGTCGTGAATCTTGCGCTCGCTGCGCCCGTGCCCACCGACAACATCATGCTTGTTGTTCCCGCAGACATGACGACGATCAAGGCAGATCGCTTCCAGGATGGCGGCGCCACGCGCATCAGCGATACCGACGTGCGGTTCTACACAGCGTCGCAGATCAATCCTAATGAAATACTACAGATCACGCTGGCTGGCGCGACCAGCCAGGTGATGACCTCCACTGGCGTCAATCAATCATCCCGGAACGACCCGGCTTCAATGTTCCCCAAAGTCATCGCAGGTCTTGGCGGCAGCGTCATTCTTGTTGGCGCGTTCGTCTTCCTGCTTCTCAAACCCAGCCGATCCACGACACACGAGCTGTGACCAGTTTTCGACCAAAGAGCAGACCAATGTCGATCGCCATCGCAACAAACGCGCCTCGAGCCATCGCAGAGATCGCCTCACCAGCGGTCGTCATGGCGCACGCGCTGACAAAGACACTCGACGAGCGACCCATTCTCAAAGACCTGAGCTTTTCCATTCCACAAGGTCGTTTCATCGCGCTCCTGGGCGCCAACGGCGCAGGTAAAACGACGCTGCTCAACATGCTTGCGACATTAACCACGCCGACAAGCGGCCAGCTTCGGCTGTTTGGCAGAGCAGCCCGGCGCGATGATCCTTCGCTGCGCTCGCGCATCGGCTTCGTCAGTCACCGCTCGATGCTCTACCGCGAGCTGACGGCGCTCGAAAACCTTGTCTTTTTCGGCAAGCTCTATCGCGCGCCCAAGCCAAGATCGCGCGCCAGGGAACTGCTCGAATACGTCGGCCTGCTTGACAGAGCGGATGACGCTGTCGGTTCGTTCAGTCGCGGCATGACACAGCGCGTCGCCATCGCCCGTGCGCTCATGCGCCATCCCGACTTGCTTCTCGCGGATGAGCCCTTCGCAGGCCTCGATGCGCCATCGACGCGCGCCATCGAAACCATCATGCAGTCGCTCAACGAACATGGCGCCACCATCGTCATGGCCAACCACAACATCGCACAAAGTGTGCGCCTTGCAGATCGTGTCATCGCGCTTCGACATGGCGCCATTGCGCTCACGCAACACGATCCCAGCGAAGCTGACCTCGACAAACTGCTCAAGGTGATCGACGCATGAACGACGCGTTGCGACAAGTCGGCCTGCTCGTGTCCAAAGACCTTCGCATCGAAGCGCGTGGCAAACAGACCATCAGCCTCGTCATCGTGCTGGGCGTGCTCATCATTGTCGTCCTCGGGCTCGGTCTGGGAGACCAGTCCGCAGCAAGTGGATTCACAGCGTCGTCCATTCTGTGGGTGGCGTATCTCTTCGGGGGGGCGCTGTGCTTTGAAAAAACCATGGCGGTCGAGCGCTCGGACGACGCGCTCGCGGGGCTGCTTCTTGCGCCCCTAGACCGAGGCGTCATCTTCATTTCCAAACTGCTGGCGAACCTGGCGCTGATGGCGGCGCTTGCCCTCATCGTAACGCCAATCGCCATCATGCTTTTTCGCTTTCAGTTGCGCGTCCCCGTTGTGGAATTCGCCTTGGTCATCGCGCTGGGGATGCTCGGATTCGCTGCAGTGGGAACGCTCTTTTCCGCTGCGGTCAGCTCCACCAGGCTGCAAGGCGGACTGCTGACGATCATTGTCTTTCCACTCACACTTCCAGTGGTCATTATGACCACGCAAATTCTCCGTCGACGCCAGGAAGTCGGCGGAACGCTCGATCCGCAAGGGCTGCTTTCGCTCGCGCTCTTCGATGTGGTTTTCCTCATCGCGAGCTGGCTGATTTTCGAGTTCGTCCTTGAGCCATAAACCGAAGGAGGCGCGCTATGCGCAAACACAAACGATCGTTCACACCCATCTTCTGGATCATCACGTTTATCCTGTATGGTGTCGGCCTGTGGATGACAGCGTTCTACGCGCCTGTCGAATCAACCATGGGCATTGTGCAGAAGATCTTCTATGTGCATCTTCCTGTCGCAATATCGACGTTTCTCGCAGCTCTGGTCGTGTTCATCGCGAGCCTTGGATACCTGCTTCAGCGAAAGATGTGGTGGGATGATCTGGCAGCCGCTGCGGGCAAGGTGACAGCGCTCTATTGCTCGGTTGTGCTTCTTACGGGCATGACCTGGGCGCACAGCGCATGGGGGACGTGGTGGACGTGGAGTCCGCGCCTCACGTTCAGCCTTGTGCTTTGGCTTCTGTATGTCGTCTATCTCATTATTCGTCCCGCGATTGACTCCCCCCAAAGGCGCGCCCTTGTCAGCGCCGTGTACGGGCTCGCTGCTTTTCTCGACGTGCCGCTTGTCTATATGTCTACGAAACTCATGCCTGACATTCATCCCGAGAGCATCGCGCTCGAGCCAGCCATGCAGCGCACGCTGCTCGTCTGGTTTGCGCCCGTGCTAATGACGATGGGCGGGCTCATCACCGTTCGGTATCGCCTGACGCGCGCGTCGCGCGTCAAGGACGAGGAAAGAACACAACACGACATCGCTCCCGCGATTGCGGGGGCGCCGTTAGGAGGCGCGCTATGACCGGCATGCAACATGTTTTCCTTGCGTACACGATCGCATTTGTCGCGCTCTGGGGATACGCCCTGGCGCTCCTGCTCGAATCGCGCCATGCCCGAAAACAGCGCTCCAGCACAGAAGTGTGACGTCGAACGTTGAAGATTAACTACCGACAACAAGGACGAAAGTCATGACAATGCACACACTCTTCATCATGGTCGTCGCCGCCAGCGTCTCGATGGCGCCTGCCCCTCGCACACAAGGCGCCGCCCAACCCTCTGTCGCCTCCAGCTCGTCAGCCAGCGCGCCCAGGAAACCGGCGCTACCGCCCGGACACCCAAGCGGCGCAAGACCCGCCGCCCTCCCAGGCGCCACCGAAAACGCAACGACACCCGCAGATCCCAAGGATGTCGGCGCTGTGGACGATGTCATTCGCGCCTATTTCGAAAGCATCTCAGGACCCGCAGGCCAGCCTCGGGACTGGCCACGATTCCGCACGCTCTTCCTGCCACGCGCCCGATTCCTGACGCGAAGGATCGCGCATGGCCGGGGCGCGATTATCTCTATCTCCATTGATGATTTCGTGAGGAGCAACAACGCCTACTTCGAAAAGGGTGGATACTTTGAAACGGAGACCAAGCGCGAAACGAAGTCGTTTGCGGGCGTTGCGCAGGTCTTCAGCGCCTACGAAGCCCGAAGAGGCGTTGCTACCTCAGCGCCTTACCTGATGGGCGTCGACGGTTTTCAACTGGTCAACGATGGACAGCGCTGGTGGATTGTGAACATCGTGTGGGATTGGCGACGCCCGGGTGATCAATCTCCTCTCGACACGACGATCAACGGAGGCGGCGCACATTGAACATGCTTGCGCCGCAAGCTCTTCTTTCGCAACATGTATAGAAAGGGCGCCCGACGTGCGTGCGGCAAGTGACAATTCAAATGCGACGCCCCCACGCGCAGGGCTCGCGCAGATTGCCGGCTATCTCATTGGCCCAGCCTTCCTCGCGTTCGCGGTGTATCTCTTCATGTCCTCTCGCCATGTCGATTTGCCTTCAGCGCCAACGCCTGTCGTCACGCCTGCCCAAATCACGATAGCACCGCCCCGCACAGCGCTGGGCGATCCCCCGATAGTGACAATCGGCGGCTACGCCCAGCGCTGCAACGCCTGTCACAAACTCTTCAAGACTCGTGACCATCCTGACCGCCCGCGCGTGCAGCATCTCAACATCACACTGCGTCACGGACTCAACAATCGCTGCCTTAACTGCCACGATCGTGAAAACCGTGAGCGTCTTACACTGCGCAACGGAGACACCGTAATTTTTCCGGAAGTTGCGATGCTTTGCGCCCAGTGTCACGGTCCCGTCTACCGCGACTGGACCCGTGGCGCCCATGGCAAGACTATGGGCGCGTGGAGCCCGGAAGTTGGCCAGCAGCGCAAGCTCATCTGCACCGAGTGTCACGATCCCCATTCGCCTGCCTACCCGCCCTACGTCCCGCTTCCTGGACCGCACACGTTGCGACTCGGGTCCCACAGCGCGCACGACGTGCATGAGGAAATCCGCCGATCGCGAAACGCCCTGCTGCACTGGAGTAGCGAACGCGCTGCATCCACCGCGCCTGCCACAGGTGACAAGACTAACCCAGCGCACAAACCAAAGGAGCGCCGCTGATGCCGCTGCGCATCTACGAAGGTGATGGCGGTACGCCAGGCGATTGCGCTTATGCCTCGGACGCTCGCGGCGCATCGTCGCAATCGTTTTCGAGCGCTCGCAGAGGCATGACCAGGCGATCCTTCCTCCGCCGCGCCGCAGGAGCGACAGGCGGACTTGCTGCGGTGGCTGGCGCGTTGTCGCCCCTCCTCGACATCGACGACATGAAGTCGTTTTCGCTGGAGAAATTTTTACAGAAGCATTACAAAGAGATGTCGCCCGACGACATGAAGCGAGCCCTTGACCGCATAGCCAACGACGTGAAGCAGCGCTACGACGTCAGGCCGCACCTGCGTGACATTAAACCCATGGATGGCGTGGAATTCGTCTACGCGCTCAATCTCAGTCGGTGCATCGGGTGCAGGCGCTGTGTGCACGCCTGCGTCGCGGAGAATAACCAGAGTAGAGATCCAGAAATTCAGTACATCCGCGTCATCGAAATGCCTCGTGGAACAACCGATATCGAGCAGGGCGACCATCACTACGACCGACCCACCGTGCCCGATGAACAGCACTATTACCTACCCGTGCAATGCCACCAGTGCGACAACCCACCGTGCGTCAAGGTCTGTCCTGTGGAGGCGACGTGGAAGGAGCCAGACGGCATCGTTGTCATCGACTACGACTGGTGCATTGGCTGCCGGTACTGCGAAGCGGCCTGCCCCTACTGGGCCCGCAGGTTCAACTTCACAACTCCATCCATTCCCAAGAACAAGATCAATCCTGATATGGCGTATCTCTCCAACCGCCCGCGCCCCAAAGGCGTAATGGAAAAGTGCCATTTCTGCCTGCAGCGAACGCGCCAGGGGCGCATGCCCGCGTGTCTGGAGGTCTGCCCCACGGGAGCGCGCAAGTTTGGCAACGTGCTTAATCCCAAGAGCGAAGTATCCCAAATCCTCAAGACGAAACGAATTTTTGTGCTCAAGGAGGAGCTGGGCACGCTGCCTCGTTTCTTCTATTACTTCGACGAGCGCGACCCCATCGCCATGCAGACGCCACTCCCGACGCCGCCCTCTATGCCGTCCAAACACGTTGGAGGCGGAGCGTGAAGGCGTATATCCGATTTCTGTACCGCTGTTTCCGCCTCTCCTTCGTAGGCGACTGGCGATATTACACTTGGATGTTCGCGCTCACCGTTATTGCGCTGCTGGGCGTGAACGCCTACGCGAAGCAGTTTGCGCACGGCCTTATCACCACCGGTATGACGGACCAGGTTTCCTGGGGATTGTATATCGCCAACTTCACCTACCTGGTTGGCGTCGCCGCCGCTGCGGTGATGCTCGTCATCCCGGTTTATGTGTACCGCGTCAAGGAACTGCACGACCTCGTCATCTTTGGAGAACTGCTTGCGGTCGCAGCCATCATCATGTGCCTGCTGTTCGTGACGGTCGATCTGGGCAGGCCCGACCGTTTCATTCACCTGTTGCTGCGTTTTAACTTTCCAATCTCCATGCTCACGTGGGATGTGCTGGTTCTCAACGGTTACCTGCTGCTCAACATGCACATTTGCGGCTACCTTATTTACTGCGCCTATCGCAAACGTCACCCCAGCAGAATCTTTTATATCCCATTCGTCTTTGTCGCCATTGTCTGGGCAATCAGCATCCATACGGTGACAGCGTTCCTGTATGCGGGCCTTGGCGGCAGGCCGTTCTGGAACTCAGCGGTCATCGCGCCCAGATTTCTCGCCTCCGCGTTCGCCGCAGGCCCAGCCATCATCATCCTTACATTGCAGGTCATTCGCCACGCCACCGGCTATCCCGTGCCGGCGCGTGCGATCTCCATTCTTCGTTCAATCATCACGATCGCGATGAGCATCAACCTGTTTCTCCTTGGATCCGAGCTGTTTACAGAGTTTTATACAGGCGCAGCTCACACGGTTTCGGCCCGATACCTGTTTTTTGGTCTTGATGGCCATCATGCGCTCGTTCCCTGGATCTGGACGTCCGTTGTATTGAATATGGGCGCGCTGCTTGTCCTGTTGTCGCCGCTGCACATGCGCATCAGATTCCTCAATGCAGCGTGCGCCGCCATGATCGTGGGCATCTGGATAGAGAAAGGCATGGGGCTCATTATCCCCGCGTTTATCCCTTCACCACTTGGTGAAATAGTCGAATACACACCGACGATGAATGAAATCCTCGTCTGTTTGGGTATCTGGGCGATTGGTTTATTGTGCTACACGATTTTTGTTCGCATTACGGTCCCTGTTCTTATGGGCTCGCTCACCGAAGACACGCCCGATCGTCTGACCGACGCAGTATCGAACGCTATTCCCGCACAACTCTGAAAGGACACATCCATGCGACACCGACAAAGCATCCTGACCATTTGCGCATTGATTGGCGCGTCCGCTGCGCACGGCGCAGCCCAGGCGCAAGCGTTTGCCCTGCCTGGAATCAGTTCGCAAACCGCCAAGTGCCTGAGCTGTCACAAACAAACGAATCCGGGGATCTATCAGCAATGGGGCGCGAGCAAACACTTCCGAGGCAACATCGGCTGTTTTGAATGCCACAGCGCCGACCAAGGCGACGCCGACGCCTTTCAACACGAGGGATTCACCATCGCTGTCCTCGTGACGCCCAAGGACTGCGCCAGGTGCCACACGAAGGAGGCGGAGCAGTTCGCAGCCTCCCGGCATTCAAGGCTGGACGCATCCTGGGATCGCTCGACAACGTCCTTGCGGAAGTCGTCGAAGGCAACAAGGGCATGTTGACGCCGGGCTTTCCTGAGGGCGTCTCAGCCTCTGCGGTCAACGGCTGCTGGCAATGTCACGGCGCTCCTATCAAAGTATCAGCCAATGGCAGGCTTGATCCAGCGACGTGGCCCAACAGCGGTATCGGCAGGATCAATCCCGATGGCTCGGAAGGCTCCTGCAACGCGTGCCACGTTCGCCACGAGTTTTCCGCAGCCCAGGCGCGATTCCCCGACACCTGTGGCAAGTGCCACCTGGGCCCGGATCATCCGCAGAAGGAAATCTACGAAGAATCCAAGCACGGCATCGCGTTCTTCTCGCACCAGAAGGAGATGAACATCAATTCGCCCAAATGGATCGTTGGCGAGGATTACTGGGCGGCGCCAACATGCGCAACATGCCATATGTCCGCCACCAGAAACCAGGCGGTGACGCATGATGTAGGCGCCAGAATTAGTTGGAACAACAGGCCAACCATATCAGTCAGACCCGAAGTCGCTGACGCGAAAATGGGCCTGCCTGGCGCAGATATCCCCTGGCAGGTGCGACGCGCCAACATGCAGGATGTCTGCTCCAGCTGCCATGAGCGCCAGTGGATCGACAACTTCTACACGCAGTACGACAACCTGATCGAGCTCTACAACCAGAAGTTCGCCAAACCCGGCGCCGCATTGATGGCGCTCGCCAAACCGCTCCTGAAACCTGTGGCGTTCAGCAACAAACTCGACTTTACGTGGTTCGAGCTCTGGCACCACGAGGGACGCCGAGCCCGGCATGGCGCATCCATGATGGCGCCCGATTACACGCACTGGCATGGCATGTATGAAGTCGCAAGGCGATTCTACAGCGAGTTCGTACCCCAATTGCAGGATCTTATTGACAATAATATCGATGCTCCCGACCGCGATATACGCGAAGCCGCCCAGGCGCTCAAACAGCGGCTCGACGCTGTGCTTCAAAGCGACGATCACAAATGGTTCATCGGCGCCATGGACCCAGCGGAGGCCGCGCGCAGAAAACAGGCAGCGAAGGAATTCAACAAACGGTACGGCAAGTAACCCCTCCAGCCGTTGCTACCGATCGACGGAAGGAATACACGAATGGCGCGACAACTCACCGAGCATGACGGGCGCATCGCCCTGCGCGACCACGTCGAGCAGAAAGCGCTCGAAGCGCGCCAGCGCTTTGGCCCCGTGATCGACGCGGACGCGATCGCTCGCATGCTCGATGATCAAAGCGTTGTGCGCTACCCGGTTGGCGTGCGCTTCGACGTTTCGGAGCTGGAGGCAGGTGAGTTCGCCTGGCCTGCGCCGCTTGGCGATCGGCCCGAGCGGGGATACTGCCTGTTCGTGCATCCAGCGCTCAAGGATCAATCGCGCCTGTTGGCGCTCGCTATTGCGTACTACATTCCTGAGATCAACTATGGCGCAATCGTCACCAGTGAAGAAGCGGAGCTGTTTGGCGCCACGCTTCACAGCATGGATCGCGACGCGTACTACCGGGCGCTGTGCGACATCGCTGACAGGGTCTGTGGTCCATGATCGCCCGTGCTCGTCAATGACTGTTCATGATGACCCGTGCGCAGCGAGGCGGGCGCAGGCGTGAGCAGCAATGCATCTGCGCGAGCGATCTGCACACCGCCGATGCTCTGGTCAGGTGTGACGCCAGCGAGAAGCACAGCCTGCGTCGCTAGTGCAGAATCGCCTGGACAAAACGCGCCCGCCATATCAAGCGCTGGCGGCAGATCGTGGGCCACAGCGAACGTGGCGCCCGCTGGGATCATGGTCATGCCTGTCGTATCGCTGGGATCCGGAATCATGTTGGTCGTCTCGTATGCAGCAATCTGGTATCGGCAGACATTCCCTGCGCCAATGACGGCGGGATCCGCAAAGAAGCCGAAGCCGTTGTCGGGCACGGACGTTGGATCGGCGTGCCGGTTGTTGAGCGCCACCCACGTGTGATTCACGCAGTCGCCAAGATTCTCAGCGTGCTCCTGCTTTCATACTCAGAAGCAAATACACGCTCCTGCAGTTGCCAAACAAACTCGAATCCTGTGACTCAACACGAGGCTGCAGATGAGGCATGCCAATCTGACAACAACTGCGACTCTATTCTGGTACTATCCAATGTCTCGTCCCGCACAGTAGCGCCATTCGGCCGGATCGCGAACAACTCGAATATCAGGTCGATGGGAATCCAAGACCGCAATCACGGGCCCGTCATGACACTCAAGAACCATCAAGTCGCCGCCCACGAGTCCACAGCACTTTGCTTCAGTTGGCGCCACGCTCTACGGTCAATCTTGCTATACCCATTCCTGCGATATACGATCTTGTTGCTCGACTGCCACGTGCAATACTTTGGGGGGTGCGTTCTGCAAAGGAGGCCCCCATGGCGACGAAGACACCGGAAGCGACACCCCGTTTCGCCAAGCAGCGCTCATTTCCACTGGCGCACCTTCTCGAGCGTGCGGGCGTCACGCTTAATGGCCCTAATCGTTGGGATCCGCAGATTCGCGACCAGCGCATGTTTCGCGCTGTAAAACGCCGCGCTCTGCTTGGTCTGGGCGAATCGTACGTTGCAGGCTGGTGGGAATGCGACGCCATCGATGAACTCTTCGATCGGCTGCTTCGGGCCGGAGTTCAGCGGGCGTTTCGCAACCATCCTGTGGTTCTCTGGCGCACGCTGATTGAACGAACGTTCAACTTGCAAAACGTCCGTAAAGCCTGGCGCAATGGCCGGGCCCATTACAACCTTGGCAACGATCTGTTTGAAGCAATGCTCGACAAGCGCATGGCCTATTCCTGTGGCGACTGGCGCAGCGCAAATAATCTGGACGAAGCGCAAGAGGCGAAACTTGACCTTATCTGTAGAAAACTTGATCTTTCACCCGGAATACATCTTCTTGACATCGGGTGTGGCTGGGGCAGTCTGGTGAAGTTCGCCGCCCAGCGCTATGACGTGCACGCGGTTGGCGTCACGGTTTCGGAAGAACAGGTTGCGTTCGTCAAACGTTCGTGCAAAGGGCTCAACGTCGATGTAAAGTTGATGGATTACCGCTCGCTTCATGGCAAGTTCGATCGCGTGGCCTCGGTGGGCATGTTTGAGCACGTCGGCCCGAAGAATTACGCGACGTTCATGCGCGTGGCGCGGTCGTGCCTCGCTGGCGACGGACTCTTCGTGCTGCACACGTTTGCCTCGCGGGACAGCTTCCCCAGCCGGGACCAGAGCGAAGTGCACTGGGTGAACGACTATATCTTCCCGGGCTTGGTTGTTCCTTCCATGGCCCAGATGGGCAAGGCGCTGGACGGGACATTTGTGGTTGAAGACGTCGAGAATTTTGGCGCCTGCTACGACCAGACGCTGCTTGCGTGGTGTGAACGATTTGAACGCGCGTGGCCAAGTCTCCGCGAGAAATACGACGAGCGCTTCCACCGGATGTGGCGTTACTACCTTCGCATTTCCGCTGGAGCGTTTCGTGCGCGCCGATACCAGGTGTGGCAGTTCACATTCTCGCCCGAGGGTGTGCCGGACGGCTACCAGCGGCCAGATCGGCGTCCCCCCATCGTCACGCGCACAGTAAAGACCTCCGCGTCCACCCCCGCGCACGCTTGAGACCGGAGGGACGCAATCGTCGCTCTGAAGAGGTTCTCACTTCGGGCGCGCGCTGGTCTCGATCGCTGGCCTGGCGAGGATATACTGGTGCACTTGCACCAGTATGCCTGCTTATGCCTCCTCATCCCGTCCCGCGACGCCCCAGCGCGCAGGAAGTGATCAAGAGGCGCATGAGGCGCCGATGAGCGGGCAAAATAATGATGTGTCGCGCTACGCTATTCGTTGAGTGAGAGATCGCCATGACAACAGTTGCAAATCGGCCCAAGGGCCATGCCGTCACTTGTGCAGCCGCAAGACCGAAGCGTCTGGGCGTGCTCGATCGTTTTCTGACACTATGGATTTTTCTTGCGATGGCGATTGGCGTTGCGATCGGACATTTTGCGCCAGACGTATCCAGCGCGGTCAACGCACTCGCGGTTGGCGGGACGAATATTCCGATTGCTCTTGGATTGATCTTGATGCTGTACCCCCCTTTGGCCAAGGTGCATTATGAGGAATTGCCTAAGGTTTTTGCTGATAAGAAAATACTTGTGATATCGCTCATTCAGAACTGGCTCGTTGGACCGATGCTCATGTTCTCGCTGGCCGTCCTATTTCTCCACGACAAGCCAGAATATATGACTGGTCTTATTCTGGTTGGTTTGGCCAGGTGCATTGCGATGGTGTTAGTGTGGAATGACCTGGCTGGAGGGAGCAACGACTACGCTGCAGGCCTCGTGGCGTTCAACAGCGTATTTCAAGTGCTGTTCTTCGGCGTCTACGCGTGGTTTTTCGTCACAGTGCTTCCACATATTTTCGGCCTTGAAGGCGAGGTCATCAATGTGCAGGTCGCTGCTGTTTTCAAGAGTGTCGCAGTCTATCTTGGCATTCCCTTCTTTGGAGGGATGATAACGCGACTCATACTTCAGTCACTCAATGGGGAAGTATGGTATTCCCAGCGGTTCATACCGATGATCGCGCCAATCACGCTCGTAGCGCTCCTTGCCACCGTCATTGTTCTATTCAGTCTGCAAGGAGATCAGATTGTCAGGCTTCCTTTGGATATATTGCGCATCGCATTGCCATTGGCGCTGTATTTCGTCATCATGTTCTTCACCAGCTTCCTTCTGGCCAAGCGCGCTGGCGCCGACTACGCTCGCGCAGCCACACTCTCGTTCACCGCGTCAGGGAATAATTTTGAGCTGGCGATCGCTGTTGCAATCTCGGTATTTGGCATTGGTTCAGGGGTCGCTTTTGCAACTGTTGTTGGGCCTCTCGTCGAGGTGCCTGTATTGATTTCGCTTGTGACTGCGTCCAAATGGCTGGGACGACGACTGTATGACCATGTGCAGGAACAGCCAATTGCGGAAGCGACGCGGTGATCGAGTTCGCATCCATAGAGCATCCGCGGATGATGGCTGCCAACGGCGTCGCGCCGCGACGCAAACGTACGATCTACAGGCAACGATCAAACCAGCGCTCTGCGGTCCACCGGAAGGAATCTCACCATGACCCTGCAGCATGATCCAATGGTTGCGATGGCGAACGCCCGCCATGAGTTTGGCGAGCATGGCGGCGTCAATCTCTCCATCGAAGCGAGCACGACCTTCACTGTGCTCGCTGCGCAAACTATGCCCCAGATCTTTCAGGGCGAACACGGACCGTTTTCCGTTGATGCAGGCAGCGATACGGGTGGGTGCTATCTGTACGGACGCCACTTCAATCCGACGGTCTTTGCCTTTGGCCGATTGCTCGCAGCCATGGAGCGCACCGAAGCCGCGTATGCGACCGCGTCGGGCATGGGCGCCATTGCAGCGACGCTTATGCAGCTGTGCGATGCAGGCGGCCGCATTGTCGCGTCGCACACGATCTATGGCGGCACATTCGCGCTGCTCAAGGAGTTCCTGCCGAAGAAAACGGGCGTCGAGACTACATTTGTTTCAATCAGTGATTTTACTGCGGTTGAATCAGCGCTGCAGGAGACAAACGCCAAAGCGCTGTATATCGAATCCATCGCGAACCCGACGCTCGAAATCGCAGACATTCCCAAGCTCGCAGCGATCGCCCACCGCCATGGCGCCATACTGGTCGTAGACAACACGTTTTCGCCCATGCTGCTGACACCCACAATGCACGGCGCCGACATAGTCGTGCACAGCGCGACAAAGTTCATCAGCGGTGGGTCGGACATCATCGCTGGCGTCGTGTGCGCCTCACGCAATTTCATCAGCGAAATGATGGACCTGCACACGGGCGCGCTCATGCTGCTTGGCCCGACAATGGATCCGAAAGTCGCCCATGAACTCACACTGCGACTCCCCCATCTTGGCCTTCGCATGCGTGAGCACGGCCGCCGGGCGCTCGAGTTTGCAAGACGACTCGCCAACATGGATGTCGAGGTTGTGTATCCTGGCCTCACAAATCATCCCCAGCACGCGTTGTGCGAGCGACTCTTCAATGAGGGATATGGCTTTGGCGGCATCCTCACGATCGATCTTGTCGACGCGAGCCGAGCCAACGCTTTCATGGAGATGCTTCAGAACGAGCATTCCTTTGGATTCATGGCGGTGAGTCTGGGCTATTTTGAAACGCTCATGAGTTGTTCTGGTAGTTCCACATCGAGCGAGCTTTCTGAAGAGGAACGCCGCGCCGCGGGCGTTCGACCTGGTCTGGTGCGAATGAGCGTGGGCGTCACTGGCTCGCTTGGGCAGCGTTGGCGCCAACTTGAGGAGGCTGTCCGCCGCGTCCTGTTCGCTTGAAACTATGCGCGTCCGCCGCCCACCATTCGTGCATCCAGTCTTCAGGCGCCAGCTCTTCGACAAGCGCGCCCGGCTCCAGAAAATCATAGAGTTGTTCAAATGTCTGCACACGCATATCGCCTATTCTGCGGAAGATCAGATCGGGTGTGACTTCACTCGGCGACGACACACCCATCGCGCCCAGCAGTTCAACAAAACTCTGCACGGTGCCCGCGTGGAATCTGCTCACCCGCTCCCACTTGTCTTTGACGACAAGCCCACGATAGAGCGCCGGATTTTGCGTCGCGACGCCGGTCGGGCATTTGTCGTTATTGCAGCGCAGCGCCTGGATGCATCCCAGCGAAAGCATGAAGCCGCGCGCACTGTTGCATGCGTCCGCGCCCAGCGCAATGGCGCGAACCATGTGGAATCCTGTCAGAATCTTGCCGCTCGCAATAATGTGGACGCGATCGCGCACCCCTGCTCCCACAAGCGCGCTGTGCACAAATGCCCATGCGTCCCTACCAGGCATGCCGATGGAGTTTGAGAACTCCAAAGGCGCAGCGCCAGTGCCACCCTCACCGCCGTCCACCGTGATGAAATCTGGCGTGATTCTTGTTTCGATCATTGCTTTGCAGATTGCAAGAAACTCGCGGCGCTCGCCCACGCACAGCTTGAACCCGACAGGCTTGCCGCCCGACAAGTCGCGCAGCTTCGCGACAAACTCCAGCAATTCGATGGGCGTGCGAAACGTGCTGTGACGAGGCGGTGAGAACACGGTCTCCCCGACGGGCACGCCACGAATCATCGCGATTTCAAGCGTCACCTTCACCCCGGGGAGCAACCCGCCATGCCCCGGCTTGGCGCCCTGCGAAAGTTTGATCTCGATCATGCGGACTTGTTCGCTCGCAGCGTTTTCCCGGAAGAGGCCCGGATCAAATCCACCGTCTTTTGTTCTACATCCAAAATACCCGGTCCCGACCTGCCAGACCAGATCGCCGCCACCCGCGACATGGTGCGGGGAAATGCCGCCTTCCCCGGTGTTGTGGGAAAACTCACCATGCCTGGCTCCCATGTTGAGCGCGCGTATCGCAGTGGGTGAAAGGGCGCCAAAGCTCATTGCGGATATGTTGAGCAGCGAGGAGGAATAGGGTTTAGCACAGTTGATTTCGCCGATGAGGATGCGCGGATCTTCGTCGACGGGCGGCGCCTCGCGCATTCGGTGGGCCGCCCACTCGTAGCCAACACGATAGACATCGCGTTCGGTGCCGAAAGGCTTCGTCTCAAGCTCACCCTTGGCGCGCTGGTACACCAGGCTGCGCATTTCGCGCTCGATGGGATGAGGATCGACATTGGATTCGATGAAGTACTGCTGAATTTCCGGGCGGACTTCCTCAAACAGGTATCGCACATGTCCTAATATGGGAAAATTACGAAGTATAGTGTGGTCTGTTTGCAGCATGTCAGCGACGCCTAGCAGGAAGACTGGCGCAACGATAAGCAGGGTCCAGAGCCCCGCGGGCCAGAACAGCGCAAAGAGTGTCTCGACGACAAGCGTCAGCGCGATACCAACGAAAAACCAGCGACGGGCCATGGATCGGCTCCTTGCCTGCGCCCGAATAACGGCGCAAGCGAAGGATAACCGCTACGAGGCCCGAATCATTCACGCAGGATTGGCGCTGCGCCGCTCAAGCGGGCTGGGCGATCACGGGCCGCTTCCCCAGTTTGCGAGCAGCGTCAGCAGGTCGCCGGGCCCCGTCACGCCGTCGCCATTCACATCTCCTGCGCACAACTGCTTGGCGCCACAGGATCCCCACGCTGCAAGCATGGTGAGCAGGTCGCCCGGGCCAACAGCGCCGTCGAGATCCACATCGCCTGAAGGCAGCGTCGAGAACCATGGGCTTGAGGCAGGTGAGCGCAACAGAAACTCGAGCAATAACGACGCAACCTTCTCTCTGCCCGTCGCGCTGGGGTGCGTGCCATCGTTGGCGAGGTCCGCGCATCGCCACGTCACGCCACCAGCGTTAGGAATAAGGCCGTCGGCCCACAAGTAGGGCCCCCAAAGGAGCAGCGGCGCCTGTGCTCCTGGCAAGAGATTTCCCGCAATAGCGTCGATGGCGTTGGTCGCTACTTGCGTTTGTTGCGCCTCGATGAGCCATTTGACCGCGAAGCCGCTTTCGTATGCGTAGGGCTCGGGATTGAGATTGGTCACAGAATACCCTGCATAAATACGGGAAGAAAAGAACGCCAGTTGCAGGTTCGGATATCGAATACGCAGCGCCCGCGCGACGTTGCCGAGCCCCGCTTCCAATGTAAAGGCGTCTGCGCCTGCATCGGGTAGCGCCACCACCGGACGAGGGTTCGCCAGCTTCACCCAGACTGCGACGACCTGCGCTTCGGTCACGCCTGCAGGCGCGAGCACGGTGTCGCGCACGCGATCGTAATTGGCATCGGCGGGATTGTCCCAGGTTGCGGTGTGCTGACCACTCGCGGCGCCGTCGAGGACGATCTGACCGCCGGTGCGCACACGCGAATCGTTTTGAATCAAATTGAGAAACGCGCCAAATTCTTGCGTTGTGTTGGATAGCCCGATTGAAAGAAAGACGTATTTCCCTCCAGGATCGGGAGCGCCAGCGGCGCTGAGAGGTCCAATGTCTACTGCTGCTGCGCCAGTGTCAGCGCGCAGCGCTAGAGGCGGCGCAACTGCGCCCATCGCGTACAAGCCGCCTGCAAACTGGTCGAGATACAGCCCTGCGCCCAGATCGGTCAGCGGCGCGAAGCCGACGGAAGTTTCAGCGCAATCAGCGCCTCTTGCCAGTGGCGACAGCACAGGGTAAATGGCGCACAAGGCGCAGATAGCGCACAGTTTTGCAGGATTGCAGGCCATGACGAGTTCCTCTTTCCAGAGCGGCGCCCTTGAATCAGTTTACATCACGAACGCCGCTGGGGCGCTGCCCCTTTCGCCAATTTTGGCTATACTCAAGCGTCCGAAATATGGGAGAACAGCGCCAATGCACGCCCAAACATCCCTACGCCACCATCCCCTGCGCCAAATCAATGGCACACTCCTGAGCCTGTCGCTCGCTTGCGCTGCGCTCGGCGAACCGCTGCTCACAACAACACAGACGCACGAGTGGACCCTTCGCATCGACGCCCGGCTCACCGCATCCCGGGCGCGGTTCACGGATGGCGGACTTGTCACCCGGCCCGTCTTTCGCACGCAGTTCAAACTTGACGACGCGATCGTCGCGTTTCCACTGATCGCCTCCAGCGCGACAAGCGACGCAGCGCAAGACCAACTGCATAGCGCGTTGCAGCTCAATCACAACGTGCACGACGATACTCCAGATATTCTTGAGAATTATCAGGCCGGAGAGCGCATCGGCCTGTGGCGACTAGGCCCCAGCCTGGGAACCGAGTTATCGCTGTCGATCGAGGTTCCCGTCACGACACGCAACGTCAAACTCAACGAACGGGCAGCGATGCAAACGCCGTGGTGGGACGACGCCAACCTCCCGCCCGTGGCCCGCTCTGCGCTCTTGCCGCAAGCGTTTGTTGAATCAGACGATCCTCATATCGTCGAATTCGTCAAGCGAATCACGCGCGATCGCGCGCGAACCGTCCCCCCTGCGCTGCTCGCCAAGTTCCTCGCTGGCGTTGTCGTTGAACGTTTTCAGCCAGCCAACGGCGGACAGGAATTCAACGCGCGGGGTGGCTATGCGGGGCTCGACATCATCGGCGCCTCCGCTGCGCTGCAGACGTGGAGTGGATCGGTCTTCGACATGGCCGCGCTTACGTGCGCGCTTTACCGGGCGGCGGGTCTGCCCGCGCGCGTAGTGATCGCGTACGACGTGATTCGCTCACAGGGATTGCTCGCGGGCTTGCCCGCTGCGGGGTATCCCTGCGGGCAGACGAACGCGCCAGCGTCGGGGGCGCCTGCGATGCACGCATGGGTTGAGTTTTTCTTACTGACAAACACCAAGAAACATACGGGAGAATGGATTCCCGTCGATGTGTTCCGCCAGCGCGAGTTCGGCTCAACACCACCGCCGCTCGATCAACCTTGGCAGTTCTTCGGGTCTCATCCGTGCGCGTTTGGATTGATCCCTATTTCGTTCCACTTCCATCCGCCTCTTGAAGTCATCAGCGGTGGGGCGCCCGCGATGTGGGGCTGGCTTCCGACGCCGTTTCTTCCTGTCGTTGATCAGGAGCTTCGCTTCGACGCATTTACGATGCCCAGGACAGGCGACTAAACGAAGTGGAAGTCCGAAACCAACAACACAATAGGTATTTCTCCAGGTGGGACAGTTCGCTGCGGTGGTCAGTAAAACGCGCTTCGTGAGCTCGACGGGGTTTCGCACGGGCGTCGCGGCGATTGGCACGCAGCGTCTCTTGCGCACACTGAAGCACATCGCGGCATTGCATTATATCCTTCTCGTCTGATATAATAATGGCGCTAAGGATTCCTCGCCTTCTGTCAGCGCGACAAGTGCAGGGGAATTATGCGCTGCCGGGCTTGCGCCAAAGTTGGCTTTCAGTTTGCTTCACCCTTGGAATACGTTACAGAATTGTTCTAGGCTGAAATGGGCTTCAACGCAGCCTCTTGGCGCTGCCGCTCCGGGCGCTTTCGCAGCAACCCGAACCACACCAACATGAGCGCAGGCCAAGCCAGTGTGATCGCTGCAGCGATGATGCGACCAAACACACTGGGCTCATCCAAGAATCGCGACACAACGCTGGCCTGATGGGCCGACGCCCACGCTGCGAGAGCCTCACCCAGGCGCACATTGAGCACAATTCCCCAGACGCCTATTCCAATCCCGAACAAACCATACACAATATGCACGATTGCTCCTGCTCTTTTGCGAAACAGCGTCAGCGCGCCAGCGACGACTAGCATAATTGCAAGCGCGATCCGCAAAAGCGCGTGGGCGCGCGCTTCAAGCGTCATGGCAAGCGGCGGGAGGTCAATCCCCTGCTCGCTTGCGATGTCCCCCCACGTCCCGAGCAGTTTGGGAAGCGCAAAAAACCCCAGATACATCGGCAGCGTCAGCGCACCCAGAACTGCGCTGACCAACCCGATGATCGTGGGCCACAGGGCGGGCGTTTCCACCGGTCGATTCGCTGCCGCCAACTCCGCTGCTGAGATCGGCGAGATATAAACCCGCGCGGGATCGAACGCGCTGGACTCATCGCGCTGCTCGCTGGTTTCGTTTTCCGCATGCTCACCCACGGGCCTGGCTCCAGCCATCATCGCTTCGCGTTGGAGAACGCTGCAGGATCGTATCGGACGTACAGGGCGCGCTGCCAAGCGCCGATATCACTATTGCGCTCCAGGTTGCGCACAGGCGGAGTATCTCCAGGACAACCCCTCGAGCAAACCATGCGCACCATGCAAACGAGCCCGGTGTCGAATGCAGCCAGTTCCCGCCCGGGTCTCGCGAAACTGACGAGCGTCCTGGCTTGCCTTTGCTTTGGCGCCGTCGGTAGCTGCACATTCCAATACAAAGGCGATCTTCCAAAGCCGACCGCCTGGCGGCCGATCGAGTCGCCCACAGGACATGGCAGGCTGCAACTTGACGATGTGCGTTTCCACGCCACGGGCGAGCGCACCGGTGTCTTGACGGGCGTGCTCACCACCGCAGCGGTCGAAGTGCATGCCTTCGAAACGCGAACCGAGCCTGATATCCATCGACAGACATTCCTTATCTTCACAAACGAGCAACTCGCGCGCAAGGAGACAACGCGAAACCACGAGCGCGTCTGGAAGCCAGTCCATCCCGGACGACTCGTCATCCACAACCCGTTTGGCCCCAGTCCGGTGGTGAATGTGGACGAACAGGGGCGTTTCACAGCGGACCTCACATTCGACGCGCCCCATATCACGACGCCGCCTGATTACAGCGATATCGCCAGATCGCTCTTCGCCTACACCACGCCCCCTGCAATGGTCGCTGTCGCGCCGCCTGTCGAGGATGGCGTGCGGTACACCCCCGCTGCTGTGCAGATTCCGATATGGCGCTTCGAGCTCGACCCGGAGAAGGCCAAAGCGTTTGCCCAGCGACAGACAACCCATGTTGAGATTCGTCTTGCTGACATGCTGTCGCGCACGCCGATCGCAGGGCGGATCCGCGTCACTTGTGTGCGGGCGCCAACCCGGCCAGCGCTGCGCGATCGCCTCGCCAGGACGTTCGCGAGCAGCAAGGCCGCTGAAGCCTCCATGCGGTTTGTGCCCGAGTACATGACAAGCAGTCAAGTCATCACGAGCGAGGGCGGCGTCGTTGCGTTCCGGGCTGCTGTGGGCGGCGCCTATCGCGTCGAGACCACCAACCCCGCCTATATGTACTTCGCCAAGAACATCACACCCACGCACACGCCAAGCGAGCGCAAGATCATCCTCTTGCCCGAGAAGGGTCGCAAGGTCCGCATCGAGCGCGTCGACGACACGCTTGGCGGCATGGTGATAACCGATCACCGATAACCGATCGCGCCATCACATGGCGAACCGCTGCGTGCAAGCGGACCGAGACTCTGCTGCAGCGCGCCGTGATACGTTGCCCGCGACCGATCCACGTCGGGTTGCGCACTTTGAACACGTCGCGCCGGCGTATTTTCAATTCTGTTTTAATTACCCGCCGCGTGCGCACTTTTCGCGTGCTATTGTGTAACCGGTGAGCCCGTGGGTCTTTCAAGATGCACGGCTCATGGGGCGCTGGCCAAAAGTTTCATTGGGGTCTGGCCAGACAACCATTTCGGTGTCGCCATCGACGCGCTGCGCGCTCGGAGGAATCGTTGCAGACCTGCGCAAAAAACACGACCCAAGCGCCACAGGTGCACCAGTCCAGCATGAGAAATGGCGTGTGCGCCAATCATCTGCGCGTGTCCGATCAGTCCGGCGCGACCATCACGGCGGACGCCCGCGGATCGCACGTGCGCATTCTTGAAGAAATGCTCGATGTCGTCGATCAGGC
>Ga0114931_10000705_pt1 | contig 41536 bp, 53 predicted proteins | sample 2SBtaG_FD_89579 | JGI IMG/M metagenome (GOLD analysis project Ga0114931, IMG submission 89579) | Deep subsurface microbial communities from Kolumbo volcano to uncover new lineages of life (NeLLi) - 2SBTROV14_V59a metaG | ecosystem: Environmental > Aquatic > Marine > Volcanic | place: Kolumbo... | reverse complement strand
CCCGGCACGTCCATATCGTCAATTTCATGTGATGAATCTAGGGCTGCCAATATCATTCGAAGTCTTTGCTTGTGTTTACTCTGAATCCCAACGGCACTACCAGATTCAAAAAACTTCTGTAGCCCCTTGTGTTTAAATGATTTGATCATAAGGCAAGAATAGCATAATGCGCATCGCGCAACAACATGGGCGTAACTGAATGATTTTAATGGCATAACAGTATGTTTATGAGGTCTCTGACCTCATAATAATTATTAGCGTGATTACTCTTTAATTCGGGGACGAATTATTAACGCTGGGTAACCCCCTAAAATACATAGATAAAATTCGGTCGTAATCAGAGTGCTGGAAAAATCGTGACAAATTCACGATAATCGGGGCGGGCGGCCCGGGATGGGATGGGTCGCGGGGTTTGTTGGCATCAGGGAGGAAGCCACTACCATGTCAAAGTCTCCTTTTCTCAATTCCGTTAGAGAATACATGCTGGTTCGGTGATATAGCCGCCGGACCATCGATACCTATCTATATTGGATACGGTATCTTATCGTTTTCCACGGCAAAAGACACCCTGACTCCTTACACCTGACTCCTTACATCAGGAGGCGGTCGAGCGTTTTCTGACCTTTTTAGCGGTTGAATGCGTTTAAAGGGGTCCCCCTTTACCCGCAACAAACCACCCCACACCCCCCTACATTTTGTGTAGCCATTCCCGCACCCACACCCCCCTTTTGTTGCAACCCCACCAAGACCTACACACCCTAACACACATTTAATCCAGATATAAAACATAACGTTACCTCCTTAACCACACCCTGGCACGGGACTTGCTCAATAGCCATTGTCGAGACATTCCTTGGCACCCATGAGCAACCTGCAGAACACTGCAACATAGGAGATACGAAGATGGCATTGCGTCAATGTGCAATTTACGGGAAGGGCGGTATCGGCAAATCGACGACCACCCAGAATCTGGTCGCTGGTCTCGCCGAGCTTGGCAAGAAGGTCATGATTGTCGGTTGCGATCCGAAGGCGGATTCGACCCGTTTGATCCTTCACTCCAAGGCCCAGAACACGATTATGGAGATGGCCGCCGAGGCCGGGACCGTTGAGGACCTGGAGCTCGAGGACGTCCTGAAGGCCGGTTACGGCGACATCAAGTGCGTCGAGTCCGGCGGCCCTGAGCCCGGCGTCGGCTGTGCCGGCCGTGGCGTTATCACCGCCATTAACTTCCTTGAGGAAGAAGGCGCTTATGACGAAGACCTCGACTTCGTCTTCTACGACGTCCTTGGCGACGTGGTGTGTGGCGGTTTCGCCATGCCGATTCGTGAGAACAAGGCCCAGGAGATCTACATCGTTTGTTCCGGCGAGATGATGGCCATGTACGCGGCCAACAACATCTCCAAGGGGATCGTGAAGTACGCCAATTCCGGCGGCGTCCGTTTGGCCGGTCTGATCTGTAACAGCCGCGAGACCGATCGCGAGGACGAGCTGATCATGGCCCTGGCCGCCAAGCTGGGCACCCACATGATTCACTTCGTGCCGCGCGACAACGTCGTTCAGCGTGCCGAGATCCGCCGTATGACGGTTATCGAGTACGACCCGGCAGCCAAGCAGGCCCAGGAGTATCGTGATCTGGCGAACAAGATCGTCGAGAACAAGAACCTGGTCATTCCGACCCCCATCACCATGGACGAGCTCGAAGATCTGCTGATGGAGTTCGGCATCATGGAGGAGGAAGACGAGAGCATCATCGGTCAGACCGCCTCCGAGGTGACCGCTTAAGCCCTATGCCAAAAGGCACCGGCCGCTTCGGCGGCCGGTGCTTCCGGCGAAATGTAACGTCAATCCGTTTACCCGCTGTCCACAGATTGGTGGCTGCGGGATGAGGAGAACAATCATGGCAACACTCACTCGCGAAGACACCGAAGCCCTCATCCAGGAGGTGCTCGAAGTCTACCCCGAAAAGGCCAAGAAGGATCGCGCCAAGCACCTCGCGGTCAACGACCAGTCGGTCGAGCAGTCCAAGAAGTGCATCACTTCCAACCGCAAGTCCCTGCCCGGCGTCATGACGATCCGCGGCTGCGCTTACGCCGGTTCGAAGGGTGTGGTCTGGGGCCCGATCAAGGACATGATCCATATTTCTCACGGCCCGGTCGGCTGCGGTCAGTATTCCCGCGCCGGTCGCCGTAACTACTACATCGGCGTGACCGGTGTGAACACCTTCGTGACGATGAACTTCACCTCCGACTTCCAGGAGAAGGACATCGTTTTCGGCGGCGACAAAAAACTCGATAAGCTTATCGACGAAATCGAAACCCTGTTCCCCATGAACAAGGGCATCTCGATTCAGTCCGAGTGCCCGATCGGTCTGATCGGTGACGACATCGAGGCTGTCGCCAAGAAGAAGACCAAGGAGCATGAGAAGCCGGTCGTGCCGGTCCGCTGCGAGGGCTTCCGCGGCGTTTCCCAGTCGCTCGGTCACCACATCGCCAACGACTCGATCCGTGACTGGGTCCTGGACAAACGCGACAACGACAATAGCTTCGAGACCACTCCGTACGACGTTTCGGTCATCGGCGACTACAACATCGGCGGCGACGCCTGGTCGTCGCGCACGCTGCTCGAGGAGATGGGCCTTCGGGTCGTCGCCCAGTGGTCCGGTGACGGCACGCTGTCGGAGATGGAGTTGACCCCCAAGGTCAAACTCAATCTGCTGCACTGCTACCGCTCGATGAACTACATCTCGCGGCACATGGAAGAGAAGTACGGTATTCCCTGGGTGGAGTACAACTTCTTCGGCCCGACCAAGATCGCCGAGTCGCTGCGTAAGATCGCATCCTACTTCGACGACACGATCAAGGAAGGCGCCGAGCGCGTGATCGAGCGTTACCGCGCCGAATACGATGCGGTCATCGCCAAGTACCGTCCGCGTCTCGAAGGCAAGCGCGTCATGCTCTATGTCGGCGGACTGCGTCCGCGCCACGTCATCGGCGCTTACGAGGACCTCGGCATGGAAGTTGTGGGTACCGGCTACGAGTTCGGCCACAACGACGACTATGACCGCACCATCAAGGAAATGGGCAACGCGACCCTGATCTATGACGACGTCACCGGCTATGAGTTCGAGGAGTTCGTCAAGAAGGTTCAGCCCGATCTGATCGGTTCCGGCATCAAGGAGAAGTACATCTTCCAGAAGATGGGTATCCCCTTCCGCCAGATGCACTCCTGGGATTATTCAGGCCCTTATCACGGCTACGACGGCTTCGCCATCTTCGCCCGCGATATGGATATGACCCTGAACAATCCGTGCTGGAAGCAGATCCAGACGCCTTGGAAGAAGGACAGCGCAGACGAGGCCAAGCAGGCCGCCGCCGGCGCCTAAGCTGCGCATCGATAGCCAAAGTAGATAGTAAGACGGTTGGGACCGGGCGCGTCCGACGGGCCGCCCGGACCCCAACCACATATCAACCGTTAACGTCCGTCCACAGATTAGTGGCGCGTTGAGGAGATTACCATGAGTCAATCAGCAGACAACATCAAGCCCAGTTACCCGTTGTTTCGGGAGCAGGAGTACAAGGACAATCTCGAAGCCAAAAAGGTCTTCGAGGAACGTGAACCCATGGACAAGATCATGGAGTCGTTCGAGTGGAGCACGACCGAGGAATACAAGGAGCTCAACTTTCAGCGCCAGGCCCTGACCGTCAATCCGGCCAAGGCCTGCCAGCTGCTGGGAGCCGTGCTCTGCGCCCTCGGATTCCACAAGACCATGCCCTATGTCCACGGTTCGCAGGGTTGTGTGGCCTACTTTCGCACCTACTTCAACCGTCATTTCAAGGAGCCGGTCTCCTGCGTGTCCGATTCCATGACGGAAGACGCGGCCGTGTTCGGTGGCCAGAAGAACATGTACGACGGCCTCGAGAACTGTAAGTCCATGTACAAGCCGGACATGATCGCGGTCAGCACCACCTGCATGGCCGAGGTCATCGGTGACGACCTGAACGCCTTCATCGGCAACTCCCGTAAGGAAGGTCACATCCCCGAGGACTACCCGGTTCCGTTCGCGCATACGCCGAGCTTCGTCGGTTCGCATACGACGGGCTGGGACAACATGTTCGAAGGCATCGCCCGCTACTTCACGCTGAACCACATGGAAGACAAGAAGGTCGGCAGCAACGGCAAGCTCAACATCGTGCCGGGCTTCGAGACCTACCTGGGCAACTTCCGCGTCATTCAGCGCATGCTGAAGGAGATGGACGTCGACTACACCTACATGTCCGATCCCACCGAAGTGCTGGACACGCCTGCCGACGGTCAGTTCCGCATGTATGCAGGCGGCACCACGATGGACGAGGTCAAGGATGCCCCCAACGCCATCGACACCCTGCTGTTGCAGCCCTGGCAGTCGGTCAAGACCAAGAAGTTCGTCAAGAACACTTGGAATCAACCCGCCACAGACCTCAGCATCCCAATGGGTCTGGAGTGGACCGACGAGTTCCTGATGAAGGTCTCCGAGCTGACCGGCAAGGAAATCCCGGAGTCTCTGGCCAAGGAGCGCGGTCGCCTGGTCGACATGATGACCGACTCCCACGCCTGGCTACACGGCAAGAAGTTCGGCCTCTACGGCGATGCCGACTTCGTCCTCGGCATGACCAAATTCCTGCTCGAGCTCGGCGCAGAGCCCACCCACATCCTTTGCAACCACGCCAACAAGCGCTGGAAGAAGGCCATCGAGGCCATGCTCGCCGAATCGCCCTACGGCGCCGACAGCACGGTCCATATCGGCAAGGATCTGTGGCACTTCCGCTCGCTGATGTTCACCGAAAAGCCCGATTTCATGATCGGTAACTCCTACGGCAAGTTCATCCAGCGCGACACCGTGACCAAGGGTAAGGAGTTCGAAGTTCCGTTGATCCGTATCGGCTTCCCGATCTTCGACCGTCATCATATGCATCGCGACACCACACTCGGCTACGAGGGCGCGATGTACATGCTGAAGATGCTGGTCAACGCGGTGCTCGAGCGTCTGGATGAAGAGACGCGCGGCATGGGTACTACCGACTACAACTACGACCTGGTCCGCTAATCCGGCGGAGGCGCGGGGGTGGCGAACCACCCCCGTGTTTCGGTCCTGTTCAAAGGAGTACACATATGCCGAATGTCATGATCCGGCGCGACGATTTAGGATCCCTGAGCTTTTACGTGGCCAAGAAGGACCTTGAGGCCAAAGTCGTGTCGGTCGAGACCGACACCGACGAAAGCTGGGGCGGCGAGGTGGAACTGGATGACGGATCGCGCTACTACATCGATCCGATCAGCCCCCCTCCGGCCTTCCCGACCACGTTGCGGTTCAAAAGAGCCTAGGCAATCTCTGATCGATCGGAGATTGCTTGGATGCTCACCAGGGGCCCGAACCTGAACTGATTTTTTATAGGAGAACAAACATGGCGCTGCAAATTGTTAGAGAACTCTGTACGGCCTGCGCCGACTGCGAACCGGTTTGCCCGACCCAGTCGATCGTTCCGTTCAAGGGCGTCTTCAAAATCATTGCCGACACCTGCACCGAATGCGAGGGCGATCACGACGTGCCCCAGTGCCTCGATGTCTGCATGGAAGACGACTGCATCATTCCGCTGCCGGCCTAACCGGACGGAAAGGGAAAGGGGCCGCGCCTTCGGGTGCGGCCCTCCTACCCGATAGGAAATCCATATGAAAAACGCTACACTGACCCGCGAGATGGCGCTTCGTATCGGGCTCGCCGCCCGCGAACTCGAAGCCATCGACGCCGCCCAATTACTCAAGGTCCTCGACGAACTCGTGGGCCTTCCCCCGAGCGCCGAACAACTCTCCGCGCTCAAACCCGGCCGACTCAAGGCCGCCGCCGGGGGACTGCTTAAGACACAGTCGACCGAGGCAATCAAGGCCGCCTGCGCAGCCCTGTCCGGCAACCTGCCCGGAAACATGAAGACACCGGACTCGATCCTGCCCCCGTTGGACGACTATAGCGAAGGCGACATGCCCGGCTCGCTGCGCATCGCCTGCGCCTCCAACGGCGGCGAAATCGTCGACGGCCACTTCGGTTCCTGCCGTTACTTCCTGATCTACCAGGTCTCGGTCAGCGAGATCCGGCTGATCGAGATCCGCGAGGTCGGCGAAGCCGCGGACGGAGAAGACAAAAACGGCTATCGCGCCGCCCTGATCGGCGATGCGCAGGTCCTGTTCGTCGCATCGATCGGCGGACCCGCCGCCGCCAAGGTCGTTCGTGAAGGCATCCACCCGCTCAAATTCCCGCAAGGCGGAACGGCTCGCGCCCACATGGCCGACGTGCAGGCGCGCATCGCCGAAGCGCCACCACCATGGCTGGCAAAGGCCATGGGCCAGGAGGTCGATGCCCTGCGCTTTGCCGGTGAGTCGTCTTTCGAGTGAAATGCTTTTGAACGAAACGCCCGTCAACGAAACATTGGGGATTGAGCCATGATTGAAGCGAACACGCTCGACCGCATCGCGGAAGCGACGCTGACCGGAGGACCCAGCGAATCAACGGTACAGGGTCTGCGGGAAGCCTGGTCGGGCCTGCATTTCAGCTATTGCATGGACGACGACATCAGTGGCCCCAAACCGGTCCGCGAGATGCCGGGCATCCGGCTCTACTTGGTCGATGGCCGCGAACATTGCCTGCGCCTGACGGAAGACCTGGCCGTCGCAACCGGCGTCGTCGTGGCCGAAGTCGAAGACGACGATGACTGACACGCCGGGCGGCGACGGCAGCGGCGCGCAGGTCGAAAAACCGCGCTGTAGCGAGTGCCCACACCGGCTTGATCGTCTCGAAAAGGGACGCTGCAAACTTGGAGAGGTCTGCGTCCGCGCCATGAACGGCGCCCAGATCGAACGCTTCTTCCGCGAGAACCCGGACTTGGCCGATGACTATCGCGGTGACGGATTCTGGGAGCGCCGGGCCATCGCCGCCCGTTATCTCTCCCAACGCCGTCTTCGCGAAATGCTCAACGATCCGGACGAGGTCGTGCGTCGCGTGCTGGCCTATCGTCTGCCGGTCGAGGAACTCATCACGCTGATCGACGATCCCGACCGCGAGGTTCGCATCACGGTCGCCGATCGCATCGAACTCAAACACCTGGAATATCTGGCGGAAGACCCGGATTACCTGGTGCGACAATACGTCTCCCGGCGGCTGCCGCCGGGCCGCCTGTTCCGGATGATGATCGATTCCGACCGGGCCGTACGCAAGACTGTGGCCCAGCGCCTACCGGTCGAGACCCTGATGCTCATGAGCCGCGACGCCGACGCCGAGGTGCGCCAGATCGTCGCCGAACGGGTTCCGCCTACGCAAGCAACCGCCTTTCTGCACGATGAGGAGTGGCTGGTCCGGCTCACCGCCGCGACGCGGGTGCCCTTTGAGCGGCTTGCCGCCATCCTGGAGGACGAAGACCCGGACGTCCGGGCCGTGGCCCGCGAACGCTGGAACGAACACCATGGTTCTGAATGAACTGTCTGAGTAGATTGCCTGAATAAATTTGGAAGATGCCTTATGGAACTCTTGACCCAAGACACCGATGCCGCGGCCAGGCTCTGCGCCGAGACCGATCCGAGCACAGGCATCGATAAACTGCTGGCCAGTCTGAACGGAATCTGGCCCATGCTGACCTTTGCACCCGTGCTGACGCGGGGCGGCTGGTACCGACCGGGTGGCGTGGTCGATGGCGACCTGACCCGTGTCAGCGACAATCTCAGACTGTGGGTCGAATCCCGGGCCAGCGATGACGATCTGCTGGGGCTGATCGAAACCTGCCAGCAGGAACGCCTGCTGGCCACGCGCCTGGTCGGACGCACCCATTATCTGACCGCGCCCACCGGCGACCCGGCCCGCTCCTTCATCCAATTCGAGGTCGAGGAACTGCAGGAGGTACTCGATCGCGACCTCGGCGATCCCGAGTGGCTTCCCGATACGCTGGAGGAAGTCATCGACCCGATCGATGCCCCGCGCCTCGAGGCCAAGGAGGTCGCCGCCCCGTACTTGATGTTCCGCAGGGCGTTTTCGATCCCGTCGCTGTTCGCGGCCCAGTCCACCCGAGCCGTCGCCGATGTATCACGCTTCCTGGCCGACTGGGACCGCAGCAGCGCGGCCACATCGGGACCCTTCTGCACACGCTGGATGCTGGCCGTACGGCAATACACCGACTCGGACGGCTAACCCAGAATCATCGCCCACCCGGTGCCGGCCAAGGACGCGGCCAGCCAGCCTCCGAAGGCGGATAACAGCGGAGAAGAGCTTGCCAATTGGGTACGCGCCTTCGACCGCGAGGCCGGTTGGCCCATGGCCTGGTACTTTCATATGGTGGCCTCGGCCGGGGTTCCTCATATGGTCGGCATGCAGATCGCCGAGGACCACAACCAGGGCTATGACTACCTGCCCAAGCGCGACATCGACGTACTGCGCGACTGGATCGCGACACCCTATCGCGCCTGACGGTCGGTAGCTATTCAGCATGCCCGCAGGCGCCGGATTTTTATGTGTTCATCTATACGGCTGAGGGCACGGCCGGCCGGTCGCTCGCCCATACAGACCCGTTGATTATGCCCTTGCCGGTACCGGCTTGCGTTGTCGTGTAAGCTGCGACCACAAGGCGCTTGTTGCCTTTACTACAAAGCGACACAAACCTAAGCAATTGTAACTTCAACAAATATCAATTGGCACTAGGTTTGCAGCGGGTATCAGTAATTCCGGTAAAGATACGCAGAAAACCCGTACAGGTGCGCCATGAAAGCCAAAGAAATTGCCGAGCTGCTCGATGAACCGGGCTGCGAGCACAACAAGAAGTCGAAATCCGGTTGCGCCAAGCCCAAGCCGGGTAGCGCGGCAGGCGGCTGCGCCTTCGACGGGGCCCAGATCGCCCTTCTGCCCATCGCCGACGTGGCGCACATCGTCCATGGACCGATCGCCTGCGCGGGCAGCTCCTGGGACAATCGCGGCACCCGCTCCTCCGGGCCGCGGCTGTATAAAATCGGCATGACGACCGACCTGACCGAGCAGGACGTCATCATGGGGCGCGGCGAAAAGCGCCTGTTCCATTCGATCAAACAGGCCATCGACAGTTACTCGCCGGCGGCCGTTTTCGTCTACAACACCTGCGTGCCGGCCCTGATCGGAGACGACGTCAACGCGGTCTGCAAGGCGGCCCAGGAACGCTGGTCGGTTCCCATCGTGCCGGTCGACGCGGCCGGATTCTACGGCACCAAGAATCTCGGTAACCGGATTGCAGGCGAGGCCATGGTCAAGCATGTCTGCGGCACCCGCGAACCCGACCCGGTCCCGGCTTCCGCCAAACGCGAAGGCATCCGCGTTCACGACGTCAATCTGATCGGCGAATATAATATCGCCGGCGAGCTCTGGCACGTACTGCCTCTGCTCGACGAACTCGGCATCCGCGTGCTCTGCACGCTGTCGGGTGACGCCCGCTTTCAAGAAGTCCAGACCATGCACCGCGCCAAGGTCAACATGATGGTCTGCTCCAAGGCCATGATCAACGTCGCCCGCAAACTTCAGGATGCCTTCGGCACGCCCTGGTTCGAGGGCAGCTTCTACGGCGTGGAAGATATGAACAACGCCCTGCGCGACTTCGCCCGCCTGATCGACGACCCCAATCTTTCCGAACGCACAGAGGCCTTGATCGCCCGCGAGGAGTCCAAAATCGACGCCGCTCTCGAGCCCTGGCGCCAAAGACTTCGCGGCAAAAAGATCCTGCTCTACACGGGCGGAGTCAAGTCATGGTCGATCATCTCTGCATTGCAGGATCTCGGCATGGTCGTGGTCGCGACCGGCACCAAGAAGTCGACCGAAGAGGATAAGGCGCGCATCCGCGAACTCATGGGCGAAGACGCCAAGATGATCGAGGACGGCAACCCCCGGGCGCTGATCGATATCGTCCGCGAGAACGACGTCGATATCCTGATCGCAGGCGGCCGCAATATGTACACCGCACTCAAGGCGCGCATCCCGTTTCTGGACATCAACCAGGAGCGGGACTTCGGCTATGAAGGTTATGAGGGCATGGTCGAACTGGCCCGCCAGTTGACGTTGACCTTGAGCAGTCCGGTCTGGGAGGCCGTACGCGCACCGGCGCCCTGGCAGATCGCGAGGACACCGCAGATCAAGGATCCGCAAACGACACCGGAGGCCGCCCATGGCTGAGATTCTGAAACGCAAGAAGGCGTTGTCGGTCAGCCCGCTCAAGGCCAGCCAGACGATCGGCGCCGCGCTGGCCTTTCTGGGCTTTCGGCGCGCCGTACCCATGTTGCATGGCGCCCAGGGCTGCACGGCTTTCGGCAAGGTCTTCTTCGTCCGTCATTTTCGGGAACCCGTACCGCTGCAGACCACGGCCATGGACCAGGTCGCGGCAGTCATGGGTTCAGAGGAACTCGTTGTCGAGGGCCTCAAGACGCTCTGCGAAAAGCAGGCGCCGTCACTAATCGGGGTCCCGACAACGGGCCTGGCCGAAACTCAGGGTTCGGACGTCAACATGGCCGTTGGCCAGTTCCGGAAGCGGTACCCCGACTTTAATCACATCCCGGTCGTCGCTCTGTCAGCACCGGATTTTTCAGGCTGCCTCGAAAGCGGCTTTGCAGCCGCCATACAGGCCATAATCTCCCGACTGGTGCCGGAACGCGCCGAGGCAGGCGCCAACCCCGGCACCAATCCCAGCACCAAACCAGGACGCCGCAAGCGCCAGGTCAACGTGCTCGTTAACGCCAGCCTGACGCCCGGCGATCTCGAGGAACTTAAGGAGATCATCGAGTCATTCGGTCTGCGCCCCGTGGTCCTGCCGGATCTGTCGGATTCGCTGGACGGACATCTGTCTGAGGACGAATTCAGTCCGTTAACGGTCGGCGGCACGGATGTCAGTGAACTCGCGACGCTCGGCGACTCCGTGGCGACGCTCGTTATCGGGGCCTCGCTGAACGCGGCCGCCGATACGCTCAGGCAGCGCACCGACGTGTCGGACCATCGCTTCGACCATCTGATGGGACTTCCGGCTTGCGATGCCTTCATCCAGGCGCTGCACGAAATTAGCGGCGAACCTGTTCCGGAACGCCTACAGCGGCAGCGCGCCCAATTGCAGGACGCCATGCTCGACACCCATTTCATGCTCGGCATGGGCCGTTTCGCGATCGCCGCCGATCCCGATCTCGTGCATTCCTTCAACGAGCTGTTGGCCGGCATGGGTGGCGAGGTTGTCGCGGCAGTGGTCCCTGCGCGCGCGCCCCTGCTCTCGCGGATCGCCTGCGAAAAGGTGCAGATCGGCGACCTCGAAGACCTCGAGATCATGGCCAAGGCCGGGGGCGCGGAGCTGCTGATCGGCAACTCCCATGCCGACGAGACCGCGCGCCGCCTCGGTCTGCCGCTGCTGCGTGCCGGCTTTCCGCAATACGATCTGCTCGGCGGTTACCAGCGCACCTGGATCGGCTACCGCGGCAGCCGCCGGACGCTGTTCGATCTGGCCAATATGATGCTCGAACTCGAGAAGGGAGAAATCGCGCCTTACGAATCCCTGCTCGCCCCCAAGAACGCAATCAGCGAGTCCGCTTATGACCTTGAAGAGAACACTCAAAGTCCTGCGCTCCGACACTGACGATGCCCGTTTTGCGCGGGCGATACGAGTCGCCTTCGCGAGCACGGATCTCTAGCAGGTCAACCAGCACTTCGGCGCCGCGCAGTCGTTCGCGATCTATGCCGTCGACATGGAGCGGGTCGCGCTCATTGAGGTCATGCAGTTCGACGAACTGACCCTGGACGACAACGAGGACAAGCTCAGCGAGAAGATCGCCGCGCTTGAGGGTTGTATCGCCGTTTACACCCAGGCGGTCGGCGCGTCGGCGGTCAACCAATTGAAGCTGCACGGTATCCAGCCTATCAAGGTCAGCCCGGGCGCGTCGGTCGCCGAGCTGCTGGATTCGCTCCAGGAACAACTCCGCCTCGGACCCTGCGCCTGGCTGGCACGGGCGATCGAAATGCAAAAACCCGTTCCGCCCGGTGTCGACCCGTCAACCTTGGACCGTTTCGGCGACATCGAAGCCGACGGCTGGGAAGAATAGCCCGATGATCGAATCTCAGGCCCGCGTGGTCGCCGTCGAACCCGGTTACGCCTGGGTGGAATCCGAGCGCCGTAGCGCCTGCGCCCAATGTAGCTCGGGCGACAGCTGCGGTGTTTCGTCGCTCGGCAAGGTATTCGAAGGCCGTTCCATGCGCATGCGTCTGGCCGACCCGATCGGCCTACAACCGGGCGAAGAGCTCATGATCGGTCTGGCCGAACAACAACTGCTGAGCGCCGCGACGACCGTCTATCTGTTGCCGCTGCTGGCCATGATCGCCCTGGCCGTCGGCGCCACCGAAGCGGGCTTCGGCCAGGCCGGCATTGCGCTGATCAGCCTCGGCGGACTGGGGGGAGGTCTCTGGCTGGCCGGGCGTCTGCCCCGGAGACGCCCGACCCAAGGACAAGCCGAGAGCGACTGCCAGCCGGTGATCCTCCGCCGGCTATACACCCGCTAACACACACCCGTTAACACTCATTTGATAGAACAGGAGCACTGAACATGTCTGAAGCCGCCGCCGTACTGATCGAAGAAAACGATCCGCTTCTCGAATCCGATTTCGCCCGAGAGATGGTGCGCCAGATGCGCGCGATCGATACCTATGGCAGCTACGACGAGTGGTCTGTCGCGCGCATCCTCAAGCCCTTCGTACTGACCAAGGCCATGCGCCACGAGATCCCGATCGTCGGCGATCCCGACGAAATCACGCTGGCCCGGGTCAAGGCCTTCTACAACGCCATCGCGGCATCCATCGAGGCCCGCACCGGCAAGATGGCCGTCCCGATGATCCACCTGAGCCACGAGGGCTTTGGACGCGCTCTGATCACGGTAGGCAAACTTGTCGTCATGGATCGCACGTTACGCGATGTCCACCGCTTCGGCTTCAAGGACCTTGCCACCATGAAGGAAGAGGCCGACAAGCTGATCACCAAGGCCGAGGCGATGATCGGCGAATACATCGCCGTCGCCGAACTCTAGAGAAAAACGCACCTCGCCTAGGCGCGCCCCCATAGGTGGGAAATGCTCCATCCCTTAGGCGGGCTTTTCGACTATTTGATACCTGATAGATAGGAGTAGAGAGATGACCCCGGAAGAACTGAAAGCGCTGGAAAAGGCCGTTCGCAAGGCCAAGCGTATCGCCAGCGAGAGGGCCAGCGAACTGCATGATCTCGTCGAGGACCGCCTACCCGCGGCCTACGACGAAATCCCGACGATCGCCGAAAACACCTACGCGGCCTGCAAGGCCTGGGCCGAGGCAAATGAAAGATTGCAGGCGGCTCAGGCGGCCGCTTCCTGAACGAGGATTGATTCGCAATGAGCAACATTACTGGTTTGACCCGTGGCGGCACGCCCTGGACCCCCGCGTTCATTTCGGACCTTAATCAGAAGAACTGCATCGGCTGCGGGCGCTGCTACAAGGTCTGTCCGCGCGATGTGTTCTCGCTCGTCGAGCGCGAAGAACTCGAGGACGATATCGACGACGATTATGACGATGACTTCGATGACGACAACTCCATGGTCATGAGCCTCATGAATGCGCTCGACTGTATCGGCTGCGAGTCCTGCTCCAGGGTCTGCCCGAAGCAATGCCTGACCCACGAGCCGGCCGAGGTCGCCTGAAAAACCCTCATGCGGCACAATCCAGCGTTAAAAATCGGCTCGAAATGCTCATGTACCGGCGTGTACACTGCGCTTTCTCGTCGATTTTCGCCTTGTCTTGCACTCGCCTGAGACTTTTTCATTGGACGACAAAATGATGGATCCGATCTCGACACCGAGACCGCTGTTCGAAGAACGCGTACGATTCGGCCGGTCCCTCCCGCCGGAGGTCAACGCCCTGTTGCAGCAGGCCGCGTCCCATGCCGATGACTTCCCCGAAGCCGAGCAGTCCCTGCTCACGGCGCGGCGCATGGCCCCCGAACAACTCGAAGTCCTGGTCGCGCTCTACAAGCTCTATTTCTACCGGGGTCTGACCGAACAGGCCGAACGGATTGTGACCGACGCTCTGACCGGGGCTGCGTCCGGAGGCGGATTTGCGTCCGATTGGCGGATGCTTGGCCCGGACAGCACGGATTGGCGCGTCAGCGAGGGACCTGCCCGGATCTACCTCTACAGCCTCAAGGCGCTGACCTTCATCCGCCTGCGCCAGGGCGATCCCGATGGCGCCGCCGAACTGCTCGCAACCCTGCGCCGACTCGATCCCGACGATCAGGTAGGCGCCGGAGTGCTCAGCGACTTGGCCGAAGGGTTGGCTGAGGAGTCATGAGCGAGACACTACAGTCCCGGATCGATGACGTCGCGCAGATCGCCATGGCGATCTGCGCGACACTCGAGGGCGAATTGTCAAAGATGGGTTTCGCCCCGAACGAGGTAAGCATTACCGGTTTCACCGAGGCCGACTTCCATCTGGCCCGCGATCCCGCCTCCGGCGCCGACAGCCTCATCGGCATCTGGCGCGACGCCCGGGGAAACAAATGCGGCGAACTCCTGTTTCACGCCGACGGCAGCTTCTTCGTCGAACACGACGTCATCCACCCTCACCCAGGTAAACCCCGCTGGTTCGTCGAGGCCGTCACGGCCTGGGGCCGCGCCGGGACGATCAAGTCCGAACCCAGACTGCTGCCGGCAATCGACTGACAATCTCCCTCGGATACTCAACCCTTGAGCGCGCCGGTTTCGCGCAAGGCGGGGTCAGGTCTCGTATTGTGGCATCTTCCTCCAGCATCGCGATGACGAATATCTGTTCGTATCAGCCATGAATGTCATAATACAAGACCCCAATTGATTCGATGATGACCGACATGCCGCGCTACCTCCGAAAACCCGCCGACACCGTAATCGTCCTCGACTTCGAGACCACAGGCCTGTCACCCGATCAGGGTGATAGGGCCATAGAGATTGGGGCAGTCAAAATTGAGCGGGGTGAGATCGTTGACCGGTTTCAAAGTTTGATGAATCCCGGCAGGCGCGTTAGCACTTTTATTGAGGAGTACACGGGCATCACCAATGCCATGTTGCAAACTGCGCCTCCTTGCAACGAAGTGATGACAGCGTTTGCCGACTTTGCCGGCAGCACCGATCTAGTCGCACATAACGCTTCCTTCGATCAGCGTTTCCTTCATTCTGAATTAAAAAGAGTCCGGCGCGAATGTGGTGGGGAGTTTGCCTGTTCTATGCTGGTGGCAAGGAGGCTTTATCAGGAGGCCGAAAACCATAAGCTTGGCAGCTTGGTTAGGCATATCGATATCCCGAATGATGGCACTTTCCACCGTGCGTTGGCCGATGCGGATATGACCGCCCTGCTTTGGCTTGAGATGATTGATCGTCTCGCAGATGAGTACCAGATTGCTGATGTTTCATTTTTGTTGATGCAACAGCTCTCTGCTACGCCAAAACACGCTGTGAAACAGTTTCTGCGAAGAAATTCATCTCGATAACCCTACGTCGCTCAAACGCACACGGGGCATGAGCTCGGACACCGCGCTCACTTCTTCGGAATTTTCCCCCTTATCGCAGAAATCGCCAAGTCTAGCGATTGCGCGCCTTCGTCAAGTCCGCCGGTTTGTCGGAGCCATTACAGCGTCGAACCGGGAAACGACGCTCGGCCCCGGCCTGCTGCCATCTATCGATCGAGGGGACTACCCGCCATGACTGAGACAAGTGTCCGGAATAGCAATCCAATTGGTTTGCGCGCGCCATAGCGATTACTCCTAACAGGGAAGTTCCACGGGATCGGCGCTGAGTTCTTCGGGCCAGCAACCCGTCGGAGGACCCAGGTTGAGGGCCTTATCCTCGAAACGGACGAGAAACAGCTCGCGTTCCGGCGTCTCTTCGAGGTGTCCGATATTGACGATCACGCCCCGGGTCCCCGGAACCGCGATAACTTCTTCGACGGTCAAGTCCGGAATCGATCCGTCATTGACGATATGGCTGGCCGCGTAGACTACATCGCCAGGCTGCAGTTGTTTCAATGTCATAACACCCTCCTCGTTCACGATCGTTGTCAGCTTTGATACCGGCTGGGATATCACGACTTGTTGCCTTCCCTACAATTCAAAAACACATCCAACAACAATAATTCCAATCGATTTCAATCACTAAGAAAGTTATCGGGCGCTGGCACAAGGCTTGCAACCACGACAAGCAAAGACATTGCAAATCACTTGCCAGGGAGAAACACTATGTTAATTCTGACCGATAGCGCCCAAAAAGCCGCACACCGTTTCATCACCAGCAACGAGACCCCGGTCTCCGGACTGAGAATCTCCGTCACGAGCGGCGGTTGTTCCGACCTGCAGTACGGCATGGCCCTCGAAGAAGCCGCCGGCGACAATGACGTTGTCCTCGAGTGCGGTGAGGTAAAGGTCTTTGTCGACCCGCTCAGCGCACCTTACCTGAACGGCGTTACCGTCGACTTCCAGGACACGATGGAAGGGGGCGGCTTCAAATTCCAGAACCCGAACGCGCAGGCCGCCTGCGGTTGCGGCAACTCATTTTCGGCCTAAGCGTCGACGCCAACTGTCGAGAGCCAACTGTTTAGAGGTAGACATCATGTGGGACTATTCGGAAAAGGTTAAAGAGCATTTCTACAACCCGAAGAACGCGGGCGCCGTCGATGCGGCGAATGCCACCGGCGACGTCGGTTCGCTGAGCTGCGGCGACGCCCTGCGCCTGACGCTCAAGGTCGACCCGGAGACCGAGGTCATCCTCGACGCCGGTTTTCAGACCTTCGGTTGCGGCTCCGCGATCGCCTCGTCATCGGCCCTGACCGAGATTATCAAGGGCATGACGGTCGACGAGGCCCTTAAAGTCACCAACCAGGACATTGCCGACTACCTAGACGGTCTGCCTCCCGAGAAAATGCATTGTTCTGTCATGGGACGAGAGGCCCTGCAAGCCGCCGTCGCCAACTATCGCGGTGAGGTCTGGTCGGACGATCACGAGGAAGGTCAGCTGATCTGCAAATGTTTCGCCGTCGACGTCGTCATGATCGAGGACACCATTCGCGCCAATACCCTGAGCACGGTCGAACAGGTCACCAACTATACGAAGGCCGGCGGCGGCTGTTCCGCCTGTCACGAAGGGATCGAGGAGATCCTGACCAAGGTGCTGGCTGAACGCGGCGAGACCTTCACGCCCGCATCCCGCGGTCCTGCAACGGTCACGATCAAGGCGCCCGCCCCCGGCGCGCTGCCTATTGCGACCCCGGCGAGCACGCCACTCCCTGCGGCCGCAAGCGCAGGCGGCTTGTCGCCCCTGCAGCGGATCCGCCGCATCGAGATCGCAATCGAATCGGTCCGTCCCCAGCTGAAAATGGATGGCGGCGACGTCGAACTCGTCGATGTCACCGAAGACGCCGTCTACGTCAATATGACCGGGGCCTGCAGCGGTTGCCAGATGGCCGCCATGACACTGCAAGGGATCCAACAGCGGGTCATGGAGGAACTGGGTCAGTTCATCCGGGTCCTGCCGGCCAGTGAGCAACAGAAATCCGCTTCGATGAGGGCCTAAACCATGGATCCGATTTATCTCGACAACAACGCCACGACCCGCGTCGATTCTGAGATCGTCGAATCAATGCTGCCCTTCTTCAGCGAGCAGTTCGGCAATCCGTCCTCGATGCACAGCTTCGGCAACCAGGTCGGCAAGGCCATCAAACAGGCCCGTGTCCAGATCCAGACGCTGCTCGGCGCCGAACACGATTCCGAAATCATCTTCACGTCCTGCGGCACCGAGTCGGACTCGACGGCCATACTATCGGCACTTCGCGCCCAACCCGAGCGCAAGGAGATCATTACGACCGTCGTCGAACACCCAGCCGTGCTGACGCTTTGCGAGCACCTCGAGAAGGACGGCTACAAGGTCCATTATCTGAAGGTCGACAAGAAGGGCCGCTTAGATCTAGCCGCCTACCGGGAACTGCTCAGCGACAAGGTCGCCGTGGTTTCGGTCATGTGGGCCAACAACGAGACCGGTACAATCTTCCCCATCGAACGCATGGCCGAAATGGCCCATGCCGCCGGCATCCTGTTCCACACCGATGCCGTCCAGGCCGTCGGCAAGGTGCCTATCGATCTCAAGGAATCCAAGATCGACATGCTGTCATTGTCCGGACACAAACTGCATGCGCCCAAGGGCATCGGCGTGCTCTACCTGCGCCGCGGCGTGCGCTTTCGCCCGCTGCTACGCGGCGGTCATCAGGAACGCGGCCGGCGTGCAGGTACCGAGAACGCAGCTTCGATTGTCGCCATGGGCAAGGCCGCCGAGATGGCCATGCAGCATATGGAATACGAAAACACCTTCGTGGCCGCCATGCGCGACCGGCTTGAAAAGGGCATCCTCAAATCCGTTCCGCATTGCTTCGTTACCGGAGACCCGGAGAACCGGCTGCCTAACACCTGCAACATCGCATTCGAGTTCATCGAGGGCGAGGCCATCCTGATGCTCCTGAACAAACAGGGCATCGCAGCCTCCAGCGGCTCTGCCTGCACCTCGGGCTCGCTTGAGCCGTCGCATGTCATGCGGGCCATGGACATTCCCTACACGGCCGCCCACGGTTCCACGCGCTTTTCATTGTCGCGCTACAACATCATGGAAGAGATCGACCGCGTCATCGCCGCCGTACCATCGATCGTCGCTCAGCTCCGCAAGCTGTCGCCGTATTGGGGCGAAGACGGCCCGATCGAGGATCCTGGCAAGGCCTTTGCGCCGACCTACGCCTAAAACCATGCCCCCCGCTCGCCCCGTTGATTCAGGGAGCGCGCGGAGGGTCTATCGATTCACTTGCCCAATAGTGACCTTACCGCCCGCCTCCGGGCGGTTTTTTTTGTTACATATGCGACATTGGCGTATCCGATGTCGGTGCAATGCCGTATAAAATCGACCATAAAATTAATATTTAATTGATTTATATAAAAAATATTAAGTGGCACGGTGTTTGCTCAACCATTACCAGTACACCTTCAGGTAATGACGACAATGTCCACACCCCGCCAACTGATCATTAACGACACAACCCTGCGCGACGGCGAGCAGTCCGCCGGCGTGGCATTCAGTCTCGATGAGAAACTCGCGATCGCGAGCCAGCTCGACGCCATTGGCGTGCCCGAGCTCGAGGTCGGCATCCCCGCTATGGGCGATCAAGAGCGGGCCTCGATCCGGGCCGTCGCCGATCTTGGCCTCATGGCCAAGCTCATGGTCTGGAGTCGCATGCGTGAAGATGACCTACGCCACTGTCACAGCCTGGGAGTAGATCTCGTCGATATCTCGGTACCGGTTTCAGATCAACATATTCGTCACAAGCTGGGCAAGAGCCGGGCCTGGGCTCTGCACGAAATCGGTCGTCACATCGCAATGGCCCTGGATATGGGACTCGAGGTCTGCGTCGGCGGAGAGGATGCCTCCCGCGCCGACCAGTCGTTCCTGCTCGAACTGCTCGAGGTCGTGGAAGGTGCGGGCGCGCGGCGCTTTCGCTTCGCCGATACCGTCGGAATCATGGAGCCGTTTTCTCTGAGTGAGCGCATCGCCGAGCTGCGCCGCAACACCGATCTGGAACTCGAAATGCATGCCCATGACGATCTTGGCCTTGCAACCGCAAACACGCTGGCCGCGATCATGGCGGGCGCCACCCATGTCAACACAACCGTACACGGTCTCGGCGAGCGCGCCGGCAACGCGCCGCTCGAAGAGGTTGTCATGGCCCTGAAACATCTGCACGGCATCGACACCGGCGTCCGACTCGCAGAATTCCGCACGCTTTCGGACATTGTCGCCGCCGCCTCCGGACGCCCGGTCGCCTGGCAAAAGAGTCTGGTCGGCCAAGGCGTATTCTGTCACGAGGCCGGCATCCATGTCGACGGACTCATCAAGGACCGCCGCAATTATCAAGGCATCGATCCCAGCGAACTCGGCCGTGATCACACCCTCGTGCTCGGCAAACATTCCGGCGTGCAGACCGTAGGTCGTGTCTACGCCAATCTCGGGATGATTCTAGAGCCCTGGCAATGCGCCGACATCCTCGCGCGTATCCGCGACTATGTAACCAGCACCAAGCGCACGCCGGGCACTACTCAATTATTCGATTTCCACCAAGAGTGCCTGAACGACTGGATTCAGAACGTCCGCACACTTGACGACCCAACTTTGGAGGCCGCATGTCAGTAAGTGTTGATTCGCCATCCCTGCCCGGAAGCCGCGCTCGGACCGATTCGGTCTGGTCGCTGATCCGCCAGGACGTCCTCTGCGTCTTCGAGCGCGACCCGGCCGCTCGCACTAAGCGCGAGGTCCTGACGACCTATCCCGGTGTGCATGCGATCATTCTCTATCGCTTCGCCCATCGCCTGTGGCGCCGGGGCTGGCGCTTCAGCGCCCGCTTCCTATCCTATGTCGCGCGCGTCTGGACCGGTATCGACATCCACCCGGGCGCGCGGATCGGCCGCCGCTTCTTCATCGACCACGGCTGCGGCGTGGTGATCGGCGAGACCGCAGAGGTCGGTGACGATGTCACGCTCTATCATGGCGTGACCCTGGGCGGCACATCCTGGAGCAAAGGCAAGCGTCACCCGACACTCGGCAACGGCGTCGTCGTCGGCACCGGCGCCAAGATCCTCGGCCCGATCACGCTCGGCCATCACGCCAAGGTTGGGGCCAACTCCGTTGTGATCCGTGACGTCCCCGACCGGAGCACGGTCGTCGGCATACCAGCCAAGATCGTTCAGGGTAAAAAATCCGGCGACCTCAACCCCTATGGCATCGATCTCAACCACCACCTGATCCCCGATCCGGTCGCTGGCGCGATCGCCTGTATGCTGGATCGGATACGGGTCCTCGAAAAGGCCGTCGGCACCCATGCCTGCGGCCCGGATATCGAAGATGAGTGCGATGACTGCCAAGCGCGTGATGTCTGTGAGCCGCGTGAAATCCATGAACACTGATCTGCCGGACGACAAAGACGCCCCCGATCTGCTCGACTTCGAGGCCCAGGCGCTCTACTTCGAAGACGCCCTGCCCGAAGAGGTCAGCAGCCTGATCGCGGCGGCCGCCGAGGGCTATGGCAGCGACACGGCCGAGGCCTCGCTGTTGCGCGCCTATTTCCTGGAGCCCGACCACCTGACCGTGCTGGTCGCCCTATATCGCTATTTCTATTACCAACATCGCTATCCGGACGCCTTTCTGGTCGCGGAACGGGCCATGGCGGTGGCGGGCAAACGTCTGGGGATTCAAGAGGATTGGCAAACACTCGGCATGGAAAGTCTGTCCGCCGCGATCGCGGAGTCCATGACATTGACACGCTTCTATCTGATGGCGCTCAAGGGTTCAGGGTATCTGAAGCTTCGGATGAACGAGGCCGAGGCGGGACTCAAACGCCTCGAGAAGGTCGCCGAACTCGATCTCGACGACCGCCTAGGCGTCCACGCGCTCGTCGAGATTGCGCGTAACGAGCTTCGGCGGCAGGAACTCGATAACTACAACAACGTATTCAGCATTACATGAGGGTAAGACGATGAGCGAAAGCGGACTGGACCTGGATCTCGACGAACTGAGCAGCGCCGAGGACTTCCTCGACTATTTCGAGATTGAATACGAACAGTCGGTCGTACATGTCAACCGCCTGCACATCCTGCAACGCTTTCACGACTATATATCGAAGGAAACGGAAATGCCCGAGGCCGACGACGCCCGCTTCGCGCGCTATAAGGAGCTGTTGACCCAAGCCTATCTGGACTTTGTCGGATCGGACGCCCAAACCGAGAAGGTCTTCAAGGTTTTCAAGGGACAGGAGGTCGTCGTGCCCGCTTCGGCCATGCTGGGGGTCAAGCGTGCGACCTAAGTACGAACAAGGCGAATCGGTGCGGGTCGTTCGCACGGTACGCAACGACGGCACCTTTCCCGGCGTGGATATCGGGACCGTGCTGGTGCGCCGGGGCGCGGTCGGCTTCGTCCGGGATGTCGGCACGTTCCTTCAGGACCAGTTGATCTACTCGGTACATTTCGTCGACGACAACGTCATGGTCGGTTGTCGCGAAGAGGAACTGCTGGCCGAGGATGAACCCTGGACGTGGAACGTATTCGAATTCCGCGACAAGGTCTGCCCGCGCATACCGCTGGGCATCCAGGGCGAGGTCATCGCCGATACCGACACCGTCGGCGAGATCGAGAAGATCCTGCGCGACGAACCCGAAGCCGGCAAGGTCACCTATCACGTCCGTTTCTCGGGACGGACCCTGATGGTCCCAGAGGGTGCCCTCGTGGCCGCCGCCGAGACTTCGGCCGGAGAGGAGGTGTGAAGACGATGGCCGAAGCCCCGTTCGACACCCGCCCCGGCTACCGCTATCACCTGTTGCGTGGCGCCCTGGAGCGATTTTCGCGCAACCTGGCCGATCTCGACGAAAGTCAGTTGACCGCGGCGCGCCGGCAGGCCGACAAGACCTGGGACATCGAGGCGCTGGTACTGGCAAGCCCTGACGCCGCCGACATCGTCATTCCGTCTCAACAAGTCGACGAGGCGCTGGCCGCCGTGGCCGAACGATATAACGATCCGATCGCATTCATGGCCGACCTGGCCGCCAACGGGCTCGATGAACAGGGCATGCGCGAAGCCCTGCGACGAGAGCTCGCATTCGACTGCATCATGCAGCGCGTCGCGGCCAAGCGGTTGACCGTGAGTCAGATCGACGCGCGCCTCTATTACGAATTCCATCCCGAACAATTCACGCAGCCCGAGCAACGCACCACTCGGCAGATCCTGATCACGATCAACGACGACTTCGCCGAGAATAGTCGTGACCCGGCCCTGGCTCGCTGCGAACATATTGCCGAACAGATAAATGGCAACGGCAAGCGCTTCGCCCGCCAGGCCGAACAGCACTCGGAGTGCCCGTCGGCCCTGGACGGCGGCCGGCTTGGCGACATCCGTCGCGGACAGCTGTATCCCGAACTGGACAGCGTCCTGTTCAATCTGGCCGAGGGCGAGGTCAGCGCGCCCATAGAAACCGAAGTCGGCTTCCACCTACTGTATTGCGAACGGATCCAGCCCGCCAAAAAACTCCCATTTTCCAAGGTCGAGGCACGAATTCGCGCGCTGCTCGACGAGCGCAATCGGCGCAACTGCCAGAAGGCCTATCTGAAACAACTCCGCCAGCAACGGCAAGGAGAAGACTAGACCATGAACGACGATACCGTGATGCAATGCTCCTTCTGTCGCCAGGTACGCTCCAGCGAAGCGCCACTGATCGCGGGGATGGACGGTCATATCTGTGAGAGTTGCGTGCGTCTGGCGAGTCAGGTGATCGATAGCTGGGGACGCAAACGCGCCTTAAGCGAGCCCCTGGAGAACCTGCCGGTACCCAAGGAGATCAAGCGGCGTCTCGATGAATTCGTGATCGGCCAGGACTCGGCAAAACTGACGCTCTCGGTCGCCGTCTACAATCACTTCAAGCGGATGCAGGCCGGAGCCGACAGCGCCGGCGCGACGATGACGGCGGAACCCTTCGAGGTCGAGAAATCCAATATCCTGCTGCTCGGCCCATCGGGTACGGGCAAGACGCTGCTCGCCAGCACGCTGGCCAAGATCGTCGGGGTCCCGTTCGCGATCGCCGACGCCACGACGCTGACCCAGGCCGGATATGTCGGCGAGGATGTCGACAGCATTATCGCCCGCTTGCTCGACGCCGCCGACGGCAATCGCGAACGGGCCGAATGGGGTATCGTCTATATCGACGAAATCGACAAGCTCGCGCGCGCCGTCGAATCGGCCCATGCGACACGCGATGTCTCCGGCGAAGGCGTCCAGCAGGCCCTGCTCAAGCTCGTCGAAGGGGCTCAGATCAAGCTTAGCGAACGCAGCCGCAAGGGCGACGAAGGCCGCACCATCGACACCCGCAACGTCTTGTTCATCGCCGGCGAGGCCTTCGTCGGTCTCGAGGCCATCCTCGAACGCAGGCTGCGACCCGTCAATCGCGACATCGGATTCCATCGCGTCCGCGAGGAAGACAAGGACGACCAGGCCCCGGACACCGGCCTCTACGAACAAACACGAGCCGAAGACCTGCGCCACTTCGGGCTGATCCCCGAGTTCATCGGCCGCTTCCCCGTCATCACGGCCCTGGAGGCCCTGGACGAAGAGGCCCTAGTGCGCATCCTGACCGAGCCTAAGAATGCGCTCGTCAAACAATACCAGCACCTGTTCCGTTTCGAAGACGTCGAACTCGAATTCGACGACAAAGCCCTGTCTGCGATCGCCTGCGACGCCATCGAGGCCGGCACCGGCGCGCGCGGCCTGCGCGGCGTCATGGAGCGGCTACTCAAACAAGCTATGTTTGAATTGCCGTCGGAGGATGGAGTGGAACGTTGCCGGGTTACGGTCGAAGCGGTAAAGGAAGGCGAGGCACTGGTATACGAGTACCGCGCGAAGGCCGCCGAAGAGGCATCGGCAAACTGACGTAAAGGCGGATACAAGGGGAAAGATACAAGATACAAGATACAAGTAAGGACAACACCCTAATTCGCATCAGACATCGCGAAGCGATTCCAACCCTTTTCCCTTGTATCTTGTATCTTTTCCCTTGAATCCGGGGCCTTTAAACTAACCCTCGCTCGATACAAACCCCCACATCCCGCGCACCGCGCACGGCGCCCTGCTTGTTGATGCTGAGTCGCAGCCAGGGCACTGAAAAATCACTCAGGATCAGCTCGGCCACGCGTTCGGCCAGGGTCTCTACCAACTGGAACTCGCTCTGCTCGACGAAGGCGATGACGGTTTTGGCGATCGCTTTGTAGTCCAGCGTATCCTCGATGGCGTCGGTCTCTGCGGCGCGGCGGATGTCGGCGCCCATTTCGAGATCGATGACGACAGTCTGGCGAATCTCGCGTTCCCAATCGTAGATCCCGATAATGGTCTCGACCCGAAGATCGCGTAGATAGATGATGTCCATGGAAGGCGATATACCCGAGTGTCGTAGCATGGAAAAGGATTGGGGCAGCATAGCATTTTTCCGGGAGTTCCCTAAATGACGACGGCTTCCGTTGCGGTCATTACCTGCTATGATGTCGCTCCTCGGAACGACTGAACAAGAACATGAACACGCTCATCGAAATCCTGATTGTCATCGCCACCTATCTTATGGGATCGCTGTCCTCGGCGATCATCCTGTGCCGCCTATCGGGCCGGCCGGATCCACGCAGCGAGGGTTCGGGGAATCCCGGCGCGACCAACGTGCTGCGCTTCGGCGGCAAAAAACTGGCCGCCTTGGTGCTGCTCGGCGACGTACTCAAGGGATTTATCCCGGTATTCATAGCCGTCCTCCTCGACCTGCCGCCCGTCATCCTGGCCGCGACCGCCATGGCGGCGTTTCTGGGGCATGTCTTTCCGGTGTTTTTCGGCTTCAAGGGCGGCAAGGGCGTCGCGACGGCCATCGGCGTCATCGCCGGCCTCCTCCCTCCGCTCGCGCTGGCATTGCTTTTGGTCTGGTTGGCGAGCGCCTTCATCACGCGTTATTCGTCGCTATCGGCCATCCTCGCCGCTATCGTCGCGCCGTTCGCAAGCTGGCCATTGGCGCACGAACCCGCCTTTACGACCGCAATCGCCGTGATCTGCGTGATCCTGCTTTGGCGTCACCGCCGCAATATCAGCAATCTGATCGCGGGCAAGGAACCGAAAATTGGGAAGAAGGGCTGAAGGCGGATACAAGGGGAAAGATACAAGATACAAGTAAAAAAACTACGCTTGGCCAGGACTCGTCGTGACCATGTGTTTCCTTTTCATTGTGTAGACGAGGAGGAGCAATTTCCAGTTCTCGACAGATGTCGTTGTCACCGCATCCTACGGGCTTCAGATTTGGTTCTTACTTGTATCTTGTATCTTTCCCCTTGTATCTCCCGTCACCCAATCAAATGCAACACACCGTCGAGACCCGTGTGATTGAACGCGCAGCTGGCGCGCTCCTGGACGGTGGGCTTGGCGTGATAGGCCAGGGATAGGCCGGCGCGCTCCATCATGATGAGGTCGTTGGCGCCGTCGCCCATGGCGACGGTCTGGCTGTGGTCGATCTCGAGCTCGTCGCAGAGTCTATCCAGCAGGGAAGCCTTGGCCTGGGCGCCGACGATGTCGCCCTCGACCTTGCCCGTCAGGCGGCCCTCGCGGATCTCGAGGCGGTTGGCCAGGGTGTAATCGAGACTGAGCCTGGATTTCAATCGATCGGTAAAGAAGGTGAACCCACCCGAGACCAGGGCAAATCGGATACCGCGCAGGCGCAGACCTTCGAGCATGGCCTCGGCGCCCGGATTCAGGAACAGGCGCTCCTCATAGACGCGCTCCAGCGTCTCCGCCTCCAGACCCGCCAACAAGGCGACGCGCCGCCGCAACGAGGTCTCGAAGTCGATCTCGCCGCGCATGGCCGATTCGGTGATGGCCGACACCTGGGGTTTGATCGAAAGATAATCGGCGATCTCGTCGATGCACTCGATCCCGATCAGGGTCGAGTCCATATCGCTGATGACGAGCCGCGTCCGAGCCGAATCGAATCCCATCGGCAGGCGATTGATGTCGAAGTCCACACCCTGGCGGAACGAAGACAAGTCGGCATCAGAGACCGGACGGCGCGTTATGAGACGGTGATAGCCATGACACTCGATCAATTCCCCGTCGTCGAGCCAGCCCGCCAGGACCGTGCGCATACTGCCGTTCAGGCGTTCGCCGTGGATGATCAGGGTGGTCGTCATGGTGCCTCCGCTCATGGGAAAGGGTTGCGCTCAACTCAGTGTGAATATTCAGAAGTCGTTGATATCGATATGTTCGAAATCTGGCACGGCGGCATAGCCGCGGGTATTGGCCGTCACGCCTTCGCGCAGCACCTGACAGACCGCAAAACCGGCCTCGATGGCGCCGTCCAGTTCGGCCTCGATATCGGACAGGAACAGGATATCAGCAGGCGGAAAGCCGATCTCCGAGGCGATCGTCGTATAGGAGGCGGCCGCTTGCTTGGGCCCCGTCGTAGTATCGAAATAGCCTGAAAAAAGTCCGGTCAGGTCGCCGGCCTCGCAGTGACCGAAAAAGAGCCGCTGGGCATGGATCGACCCCGACGAATAACAATAAAGCGCGATTCCCTGCGCATGCCAAGCCTGCATGACATCGGCGACGTCAGGATAGATATGGGCCCGGAGTTCGCCACGCCGATAGCCCGCTTCCCAGATCAGGCCCTGGAGGGTCTTAAGCGGGGTCGCCTTGCGGTCGGCGTCGATCCAGCCCTTCAGGGTCTCGATGACTTCTTCGAGTCCGGCCCCGTTATCTGATTCAGACCGACCAAGTTCGGCACGCACGGCCTCGATCTGGGCGCGCCACTCGGATTTGCCGGCATTTGCGCGCAACTCGTCGGCAAGATGGGCCTTGGCGTAGGGAAACAGCGTATCGCGGACAAAGGAAAGCGACGAGGTGGTGCCCTCGACATCGGTGACGATGGCCCGGATCACGCAGTCATATCCGCCATGAAGGCATCGAAATCCGGATAGCGTTCCGAGATGTCGCTGCCGGTATAGTTCGCGATCCAGCCGTCCGGGGTCGTGAACAGACGGATGCAACGGAAGTCCGGCGCCTCGCCCATGTCGAACCAATGCGGCACCCCGGCAGGCACGCTGATCAGATCACCCTCGCTACACATCAGGGCGTAGACCCGACTCCCGATATGCAGGTAGAACAGGCCGTTGCCATGGACGAAAAAACGGACCTCGAAATCGTCGTGAGTGTGCTCGTCGATAAACTTCTGACGCAAGGCCTCACGGTCCGGATGGTCGGGTCCCAGGGCGACGACGTCGGCGCTCTGAAAGCCATGGCGCTCATTGAGACGTTCGATGGATTCCGCATGCGCCGCGAGGACCTCTTCATTGCTCGCATCGCGTTCCAGAGGGACATCGGTGGCCCAACAAGCGTATTCCACACCCTGTTTGGCCAGGAGTTGAGCGATGCTGACCTGATCCATATGATGAGCCAGTACCGAGCTATCCGTGTCGGCATAGATACAAAGATGTGTCATGACCGTGTCACCTCCCGAGTCAACAACTCACATTCCAAAAGGAACTCAAAGGCCTCCAGGTGCTGCACCGCGGCATCCATATCCGCGCCCCAGGCATAGAGTCCGTGGCCGCGAATCAGATAGCCCGGAGGACCGTTATGGAGGTACCGATCGACTTCTGCCGACAAACGCATCATATCCTGGTCGTTGTCAAACACCGGCACCGAGACCCTGCTCTCGTGGGTATCCACGCCAGGGAAGGCCTTGAGAATCTCGAGGTCGTCGATATCCCATGACCGGTTCAGTCGGCGGGAAATCACCGTGGCGTTCACTGAATGGGTATGCAGCACGACACCCGTCTCCGGCAAGGCGGCATAGAGCTGGGCATGCAACAAGGTCTCGGCGGACGGCCGGCGGTGGTCGTCGATGGCTTGCCCGTCGCTATCGACACGCATGATATCGGATTCGTGCAAGCCGCCCTTGTGGGCGCCGGACACCGTAATCGCAATCGATCCATCGCCGATACGCACGGAGAGATTGCCGCTCGTGGCAGGCAGCCAACCTCGATCGTGCAAACGGCGACCGATGTCGATGAGCGCCTCGACGGCGGCCTCATAGCTCATATTTGCTCACCATCTCAATCTCCCAACCCTTCGATATAACGTTCGACCCATACGCCAATCATACGCCCGGCATAGGCCGCATCGCCATCACCACTGAGCAAATGATCTGCGCGATCCAGGATGACGAAGCTCTTGGGATGCTTGGCGGTCGAGAAAATTCTACCGGCGTTACCCATAGGTACGACGCGATCGTCCGGGGCGTGCAGGATCAACAAGGCGCGACCGAGGTCGGCGAGAATCGCTGGCATGTCATGACGCTGGATGTCCTCTATGAACTGACGCGTAATTGCATAATTTTGTCCGCCGATCGCAATCTCGGCGCTCCCCTGCCCCATGATGGTATCCATTTGCACATCGAAATGATGGCGCAGATGCCCCGGATCGAAAGGAGAATTAATGATCGCGACGGCCCGGCAGGAGGGCACATCACGAGCCGCAGCCAGAGACATGGTGCCGCCCAGGGAATGACCGATCAACAAACCCGGCGCGGGCAGACCTTCCGATCTCACGGCCTCGCAGGCCGCCACGATATCCGCGACGCCGGTCGTAAAATTGGTCTCGGCAAAGCGGCCGCCGCTCTCGCCAAGCCCGCTCAGGTCGATGCGCAGCAGACCGATACCCAGGGCGCAAAGCTCGCGACCGATCGTACGATTGATCTTATAGTTCTTGTGGCAGGTGAAACAATGGGTCATGACCGCCATCGCGCGCGGCGCCGCATCGTCCGGGAGGTCGAGTATCCCGACGAGCTCAATACCTGATGCATTGGAGAAACGCAGCCGTTTCGAGGTCATGAGGCGATTCGCGTGTAAATGGACGGATAGTGTACCGTCCCCGCGCACTGATGCCCATGCCCGGCATTGTGGCATTTATCTTTGCCTTCTAGGAGGTGGGAGCCTCTGATTGGTTCACGGGCGAAATGGATTGTGATGACTAAAGGGCTTGTTCAAGGCGCGTATCGCAGAAAAAGGCCTTTCGGCGCGCAAGACATTCGTCGGTGAACCAAGTCAGAGGCCCCAAGAAACAAAAACCCCGGCCAGGAGGATGGCCGGGGTAAGGGGAGTCAAACCAAATCTAAGAAGGGGGGTATTTGCATAATAGGACCGGGGGTTCGTAACAAAGTTCAACTCTGTTGCAAATTTTTTTCGGAGGCGCACGGGAGAGCCATCGCCGGTACCCCATGATATGCTTGATTCGCTGTAACCTACCACGGCCGTGACCGACCAATGGGCCTCGCCTGCAATCCATAAGGAGTGAAACGTCATGCCCCTCAAGAACGCCCTTAGCTTCGGTCTGGTCTCGATCGGACTTGTCCTCGCGCACCCGATCCTTGCAGCCGAAGACCCCAGTCCGAAAGCGTTGATCGAGGAGGCCCAGGAGATCTATGCCGGTCATGACAGCATCTCGAAACTCTCGTTTACGATACACAATCCCGACAAACGGGATCGGCACGAGGACTACACCATGCTCTGGATGGAACCAGAATCGGGTTCGATAGAGGACAAGACCCTGCTGTTCCAGACCTTCCCTCCGGATAAACTCGGGGTGGCGTTTATGAACTGGACCTATCGTGAGGCAGCGGACCACGAAGACGATAGCTGGCTCTATCTGCCGGAACTGCGCACGGTTCGCAAGATCAGTCACGGCGCGCACCAACGCCGCCACGATCACCGACAGGATCCCGATGACGAATTCTCGCTGTCGGTCCTGCAGCGCGCTCAGCTCCTGGAACGCAACCCTGAAATGGACCACCTGTTCCGCCTGCCCGCCCGGACCGTCGACAACAAGACCTATATCCGCATCGAACGCACCCCGAAGACGGCCATGCCCGATTTTCCGTTCAGCCGCAGCGTCGTCTGGATCACGGGTACGCCCGCCCGCATCGAGCATATCGATTACTACGACGCCAACGACAAGCTTGTCCTGCGGCAAGACATCACGTGGCAACAAATCGGAAAGGCCTGGGTCTGGAAAGAGGTCCGCGCCGATGCACCCGGAAAGGATACCTGGACCCGCCTCGAGGTCAGCGACGTCCGCGTCGACACCGGGCTCAAAGAGCGCGAATTCAGTAAACGGCGGATGCGCCAGGGTTACCGTTAAGCGAGATCCCGGCAACGCCTTCGCTGTCGCCGCCACCCGCACGCAAGACCTGCCAGTCCCGCCAGAGCGTCCTGCCTCCATAGGACATGACGGCCGCCATGTCCGGCGGTCCATCACGCAGATATCGACGCGCGGTGGCTATATCTTCGGCATCGCCATCCTGCAGGTAGGCAAATTTCAAGGTGTTTCCCAGCGGCAATAGCTCGGGTAGCGTGTAATAGTCCGCGCCAGGCGACCCTGATCTCCCGACATAAAAACCCATGAAGGGACGATACTCGCCCAGTCTCCCCTTGAAGGTATAAAAGGGGTCTGCCGGGGACAGGAAACGCAAATCGTAGTCCTGCTCATGTCCTCCCGCCTCAAGACCGTAGGTCACGTCCATACCTTCGAGAAACGGCGGATCCTCACCCGATAACAGGTAGTCCATACGGTCGGCAAACGGTATCGTGCGATGCGCCACGGGATGGCGCTCGCGATTCGATAAGTAGATTTCGTTGGACGAAACCGCCACATCGAGCGATAGCCGGTCATCCTGCGGCCAGGACACGTCTTTCCCGATCAGATAACTGCGATGGTCGTTGTGCTGAGCCAGGATCACCGCCATCGGCCGCAAAGCCTCGTCAAGGACCAGGGTATAGGCGACATAGATGTCGAGCTCGTGCCAATCCCTGGAATTCCATCCCGCCAACCAGCCCATGACGGTCAAGCCGGCGCGTTCCATCCAGTCCAATTTGGCCGGCAGCCCACTACGCGCGAACGGGACGTTGTAGCTCAGAAAGGTCAATGTCATGACCTGATCGCCTTGATCCGTTGGGAAATGGGTCCGCTCGCGCCGAATACGACCGTAGATCGTGGCGTGCGGGCTGGCGATCTCTCGGACAAGATCCAGACCCACCGTCTCAGCGGAACGGTATTGCCACAGGTCTGCACGCGACGGCGGATCGGCCAACACGGCGCCCGTCTCGAGGTCCAACATACGAGTCGCCGGTAGATAGTCGCCGTAGAAATCGATCGGACCGGCGCCGCCCGGAGGAAGAATTAATCGCGGCCGATACCGTATCAGGAGGTCCCGATCGGGGCCGCCGGGACGATCTTCATCGACAGGATGGCTGGCAAAATATTCGTCGAATCCCGGATAGGCGGAAAAACCCCGCACATCACCCTGGACACCACAACCGACCGGCAACAAAACCGCAAAGAGAAGCGATGTCCTCACGCGCATCGACCACCTGCGCCAGCAGGAGGATAAGGTCGCGGCGTTAAAGACGCACCGCCTGGCGCCGGTTCCCATAGGCCTCCGTAAAATGCCGGAAGCGGCCCGGAATGGCCTCATGACACTTCTGGCAATGTCCTTCGTCGTCGAGCAGATAGCTCGTGATGTCGTATCCGTCGCGCACAATCACGGCCTGATTGCAGGACGGACAATAGGTGGTACCGCCATCGATATCGTACACGTTCCCCGTATACACATAATGCAGCCCTGCCGCGATGGCCTGACGGCGCGCCCGGCGGACGGTATCAAGCGGGGTCGGCGGCACATCGAGCATCCGGTAGTCCGGATGAAAGGCCGTAAAATGCACCGGGACGTCGGCGCCCAGATGCTCGAGGATCCAGGCGCAAGCGGAGTTGACCTCGGCCTCCGAGTCATTGTGACCGGGTATCAGCAGGGTCGTGATCTCGGTCCAGACCTTGGTCTCATGGACCAGATACTGCAACGTATCCAGAATGGGTTCGATATGCCCACCGCACATCCGCCAGTAGAAGTTCTCGTCGAAGGACTTCAGATCGACGTTGACGGCATCGATATTGCGGAAAAAATCGGCCCGCGCCGTTTCGGTCACATATCCTGCCGTCACCGCTACCGTGGCAAGCCCTCTTTCATGACTGGCGATAGCGGTGTCGTCGGCGTATTCGAGAAAGATGACCGGATCGTTATAGGTGAAGGCCACGCTGGCGCAATCCAGTCGCTGCGCGCTGTCGGCGATGGCCTCGGGTTCAGCCGCATCACAGAGCTGCGCGAACTCCTTGGACTTGGAAATATCCCAGTTTTGGCAAAAACGGCAGGCTAGGTTGCACCCGGCTGTACCGAAAGACAATACGCTGCTACCGGGCAGAAAGTGGTTTAACGGCTTTTTCTCGATCGGGTCGATGCAAAACCCCGATGAACGGCCGTAGGTTGTCAGGACCATTTGGGCGCCTTCGCGCTTGCGCACGAAACACATGCCCCTTTGGCCATCACGGAGTTTGCAATAACGCGGACAGACATCGCACTGAATACGGCCATCATCGATTTCGTGCCAAAATCGGGCCGGATGATGTAGATCACTCATGGCCATCCACCTCGCTGAAGTGCTCGACGGTATATACGGAAACTTCGATCGCCGGATCCCAACAATCGGTCGCCAATCCGGCCTTGTGACGCAGCTGCGCAAGGAATTCACGAGGATCCCGCAGTTCTTCCCAGACCTGGGGCAGAAAGGTCGCCCGTTGCATTCCGAGACTCAGAATAACGCCGTCGAGCCCCGGCCGCAGCGCGATGATGGTCTCGGATTCACTGTGGACATCGAGCGACTGGGGACGACTCAGGAGCGACACCTCGATCGAAACCTCATCCAGTTCGGAGACCATCAAGGGTAGAAAGCGGGGATCATGCAAGGCCGCGGCAACGGCGTTCCTCGTCAAATCCTCACGAAGAGGCCGGGTCGCCTCCAATGATCCGATACAACCCCGCAAACGTCCCTGGCGCTTCAGGGTCACGAAGGCAGCGCCGGGTTCAGATAAACGTTGTTCATCTGATGTCGAGATGTCCGGCCACACCGCCGGCAAACCAAGCGCTTCGGCAATCGCCGTCCGGGCCATCCCCGTCAAGGTCTCACCCCAACCCCCGCTCATCGGTCCGCTCCGTCAAAGGCAAAGGCGCCGTAACCGACGACCCCGCCTCTGTCACCGAAGGTATCGCCGGAATTGCGCAGGTCGAGCTGCCGAATCTTGAGTGCGTGCCTGGATGCAACCATCAGCAGGCCATTGACCGGTGTGGCACCGCAGGCCTGTTCATGACTCAATGGCGGATGAAGCGCCAGAATTTCCGCCGCCGTAGCGGCGTCGATGCCGCGTGCCTGCTCATAGCCGTGATAGTGCGACAAGTCGGAACTGATCACGATCAAGGTCTCCGAATCGGTCCGAAAACGTTCGATGACCTCGGCCACATCTTCGATTTCAGCGTCGCCAACGATCAATGGCAGGAGCGCGAAACCGCCCAGCTGGCGCTGCAAAAACGGCAGTTGGACCTCTAGGGAATGTTCAAGGGCATGTGCATGTGCGCTGGCGGTCACCTGTGGCAAGTCGGCCAGCTCGGCGAGCCCTGACCGATCGATGGGAACCTCACCGAGCGGCGTCAGAAAGGCATCGCAATCGGGATGAGCAAGCCCGCGCACGGGTACGCGGTGAGCCGGCCCCAGCAAAAGCACACGACGAATAGACGTAACCCCGTCGAGCAGGACATACGCGCGGGCGGCGACCGAACCGGAATAGATATAACCGGCATGAGGGACTATCAGTGCCTTGGGCACGAAACCCGGCGCCACGGGACTGGCTGCACCCCGCCCCGCCTGCAGAAAGGCGTCAACGGTCCGGACCAGTTCGTCCGGATCGCCGGGATAAAACAGACCAGCGACGGCGGGTTGTCGAATACGTTTATCCATGACGGACACCTCCCGGGTCATGGGCGCTCATATTCAAGACTATAGGCGGCTATTCACGCGTTTTCAACATAAGAATAGCTGCCCCTTCCATCGGCCGATCCTGGGTCAGTACCGCCAGTTAACCTGCGCGCTCACGATATCCACTGCCGAAGAATAGCTACCATTTAGCGTGGCGTTGAGCGTTGGGACCGAGCTCTCGATGGTATTGTTGACGGCAGTATTGTTGACGAAGAGATGCGAATAACCCACGTCAAGGCGGGCCATGGGCGTCATATCCCAGGCCAAACCGAGCGATATCCAGCGCCGCGAGTTGTCCGGGATCCTGGCCGTGCGGTGCTGGGCGTCGGGGACCGGCGTCTGGTCATAGGCGAGACCTCCACGCAGCATCAGGGTCGGATCCAAGCGGAAGTTCGCGCCCAAGGAAAGGCGGTTGGTATTCTTCCAGGACTCGGTCGTGACCGAATCGGCCTGAGTCGAATCGTAAACGATGCGCAGTTCCTTGAAGCGACTCCAATGCGTCCAGGTCCAGTCGACCATGACCGACAGGTCCGGATTGACCTGCAGGGAATAACCCAACGAGGTCGACTCCGGTAGCGTGACGTCGGCATGGAGCGTCGTATCGATAAAGCTCCCGGTCGCCCTCAGCGTCGCCAAAACTGCCGCCGGGCAGGTAAAGGTTGCGTCACCGGAGACGTTTTGGGAGACCTTGGAACGATAGCTCAGCCCGATACGCGAATCCTGGGTCGGTTCGAACAGCACGCCGAGGTTGAAACCGTAGCTCCAATCATTGCCTGTCAGGTCCGCGAAACCATCACTGCCCTGCGGTGTGGCCGCGGCCGCACAGGCGGGAACGGTGGCGGCCCCGAGTTTCACCACTACGGCCGCGCAGGCCGAACCCATATCCACGGCGCTCGACAGCGTCACATCGACATACTCGGCGCTGACACCGGCCCCGAACGACCAGCGGTCATCAAGCCGCCAGGCGATGCTGGGATTGATGTTGACGCTCTTGAGCTCCGACTTGACGGCATGGTAACGTCCGACCCAACCGGATTCATATTCGGTGCTGAGACCGAACGGCGCGTTGATGCCCAGACCGAATACAAGGTCGGGATTCAGGTGTTGCAGGTAATAGAGATTTGGAACATAACCGTTCTTGCCGCCGTCGCTGTCGGCGCCGCTCAAGGCGCCGCCACCGAGCGAGGCAGCCAATGTGGACCCCTGATTCGTGAAGTTCGCCTTGGGATGGATATAATGCAAACCAAGGGTGGCTTGGCGCCCCCTGACCAGAGTCATGGCGGCCGGATTGAAATACATGACCGACGGATCCTCCGCCGAGGTCGCCGCACCCGAGAAGGCGTTGCCTTGTCCGCTGGCACTTTGTTCGACCAGCGCGAAACCGGAGGCCTGAACCCCGCTAAACAGCAACATCAAGGCCAATGGCCATATAAATTTGATCCCCTTCAACAACCCTCTCTGCGCATCCAAGATCGTCCTATGCATTGCTCTTCTCCTTTTTTATTGATTGAATGCCGTCCCTGAACGGAACGGATGGCCCGCCTACCAGCATTATCGATAATACCGCGTCATGGCCCCCTGTAAAGATGTCTCGGGCAAAAGCGCCAAGACGGTTTGATTTTTGGTTATCATGAGCCTTTCTGTCATTCCGTCCCGAGGTATCGCATGAGTTCAACCGTCAAGATCGATCAAGCCATCCCCGAGTTCTCTCTTCCGGCCACCAATGATCGAACGATTTCCACATCCGATCTGCGCGGCCACAATACGGTGGTCTATTTTTATCCCAAGGACAGCACGCCCGGCTGCACACTCGAAAGCCAGGGTTTTCGGGATGCCCTGACGGACTTCGCGGCCTGCGATACGGTCATCATCGGCGTGTCTCGCGACGGACTGCGTTCACACGAGAACTTTCGCGCCAAGCAGTGCCTGCCCTTCGACCTGATCAGCGACGGCGACGAAACCCTGTGTCAGTTATTCGACGTGATCCGCATGAAGAACATGTATGGCAAACAGGTCCGCGGCATCGAACGCAGCACTTTTCTGATAGATCGAGAAGGCGTCCTGCGCAGAGAGTGGCGCAAGGTCAAGGTCGACGGCCATGTCGCGGAGGTCCTGGACGCGGCTCGAGCGCTCGGCTAGAACCCGGTTCTAAGTCGCCACGCTTGGCGATGGATATTCCGGAGAGATTCAGGGCGTGACGCGGACCGCCAGACCGACGTCCTCGATCCGACGACCAAAGTCTTCCATCCACTCATCGGGCAGGCGGGAAACATGGCTGGATTCAGTCTGTAAAGCGGGTCGGGCCAAGCCGTAGAGCCGAACCCCGAGCAGAGGTACGCGGGCGCTGACGAGACGTTCCAGGAAATCGAGATAGGCGGTCTGTTCGAACGCATCCGGCGGCAAGCCATCCCAGCTCATGGCGCAGGTCTGGATCCAGGTCGGACAGAGCCCCGCACAGGCAGTGAGCGAGGCGCGGATGTGAGGCTCGGACAGACGAACCCCATTGATCCGCGTGGTACCCGATTCGGTCACGGAATCCACCTTGAACCAGACTTCTCCACCCAGCTCGGAGATCGCGCGCAAGGCCTGCCGAACGTGCGGCTTGCGGATATATGAACCATTGCTGATCAGCACCAATGGGATCGAGCCCACCAGAGCGTCGTCCCGCATCACCCTGGCCACGCGCTCGACGATGACGTCAAACTGCCGGCTGCTGGTCGGCTCGCCGTTGCCCGAGATAGCGAGGTCGCATATCCGCCGGCAATCCTCCGGCACATGCCGTTCCATGAAATCGCCACGCAGAAGGTCATCGAGAAAGCCGCGCAACTCACGCTCAAGCAGGGCCAAGTCAATGTCGGGCGCCGACCCTCGCGTCAACCTCGGAACCTGGCAATACGCGCAATGCCAGTCGCAGGCATTATCGGGATTCAGATTGATGCCAACCGAAACGCCACCGGCTCGACGCGAGATAACGGGATAGACATAGGTCAGGCCTGCGGCGTCGCGGTCATGGTCCAGGGTGGAAAGTGATCCGGTTTTCGGTAACGTCATCTCAGTGTCCTACAGCAATCTCTTCGGCGGATATCTGCCGCCCCAAAGCGCCGAACTTGTTGGCCCTGGGGCGGTAGGGTATCCTGTTCGCAAGCTATCTCAAAACGTGGCAAGCGCGAGCGGGACGGCGCGAACGCGTTCGATATAGACCGATTTACAAGGAGGGAAATGATGACGAAGTTGAAGAATAACGTCTTTCTGACCACGGCCCTTGTGCTGCTTATGAGCGGATGCGCGTCTACCGACAAGCCGCGTACGGAGGCAACGGCGGCGACCTCCGCCGAGACGCCATCTGAAGCGCTCGTGGTACAGCCCATCACCGCCCCACCTACCCCGGCCGAGATCAAGGATTTCGGGGACCGCATTCAGGCAACGCCCGAGGCGCTGTACTCGGTCGTTCATAATAGCTATAGCCTGTACCTGGGCGGACAGTATACGGCGATCTATCACGTCAACGACGGCGGCCTTGATCTCGTCAGCGACGGCGGGGACAGAACCTGCAGCTATGACACTCAGGCGGTGCTCAAGGACAAAGCGGATGAGGCCGGCTGCCGCCAGTGGCTCAACGATCTGAATGAAGCCTTGACCCGGTTATCCAAGTAACCCGCTCGTGACGAACAGAATGCCACATTGTCGGCGCGGATCACGGGCCATCGCCGGACGATTCGCAAGACCCGCGTCACCAGAGACGTCCTTTGACTGCACAAGACGTTCGCTCAAAAGTTGATCCGAGGTGGTTCGCTCCATTTGCCGCACCGAACCATAAACTGACCAGGGGACGCCTTTCGTGCCCGGAGACGAAGAGCAGAGCCAGACATCAGCCCTGATCGTGCAGGGCCGCCGGCTCTACCATCTGATCATCGATGCCTTCCGTGACCTCCTGCCGGTCATTCTGGTCGTCGCTGTCTTTCAACTGCTGGTCCTGCAGCAACCCTTTCCTCACCTTGAGCAGGTGCTGACCGGCACGGTACTGGTCGCCGCCGGCCTCTTTCTGTTCATTCGCGGCCTCGAGATCGGGCTTTTCCCGCTCGGCGAGACAATGGCTTACGATTTCGCACGCAAAGGCAGTCTGACCTGGTTGCTGTTATTCGCCTTCGCGCTCGGATTCGGCACCACGATCGCCGAGCCCGCGCTGATCGCCGTGGCCGGAGAGGCCGCCAAGATCGCCGCCAACGGGGGCGTCATCACCCACGACGTGGTGGCGCTGGAACGTTACGCACTGGGCTTGCGCATCGCCGTCGCACTGTCGGTCGGCTTCGCCATCGTCGTCGGCGTCATCCGTATCCTCAAGGGTTGGCCCCTGCACTACCTGATTGCCGCCGGCTATATCGCGGTCGTCGCGATCACCCCGTTCGCGCCCGACACCATGGTCGGCATCGCCTACGACTCAGGCGGGGTGACGACCTCGACCATCACCGTCCCGCTGGTCACGGCCCTGGGTATCGGGCTGGCATCAAGCATCAAGGGACGCAACCCGATGATCGATGGATTCGGCCTGATCGCCTTCGCGTCGCTGACCCCGATGATCTTCGTGATGATCTACGGGATCATCCGGCAATGAAGGCCTTGACCGACCTCTTCACGGCACTCGGATCTACGCTCGTCGATATCCTGCCCATTGTGATCATCGTACTCGGGTTTCAGTGGTTCGCCTTCCGTCGCCCGCTGACCAATCCTCGCCAGGTTCTGACCGGATTCCTCTATGTCGTCGTGGGCATGACCCTGTTCCTGGTGGGGCTGGAAGAGGCCTTGTTCCCAGTCGGACGGCTCATGGCGCAGCAACTGACAGCCCCGGACTTTCTCGGCATCGGCCATACCGACGCACAATGGTCGCATTACTTGTGGGTCTATCTGTTCGCCGGCGCGATCGGTTTTGCCACCACGATCGCCGAGCCGGCCCTGATCGCCGTTGCCTACAAGGCAAACCAGGTATCGGCAGGGGCCGTCAATGCATGGGCCTTGCGGGTCGCCGTCGGAATTGGCGTAGGCATAGGGCTCGCGCTCGGCGCCTTCCGCATCATCACAGGCATTCCCTTGCATCTGATAATCATGGTGGGGTATATGGTCGTCATTGTGCAGACCTTTTTCGCGCCCAAGCAGATCATCGCGCTGGCCTATGACTCCGGCGGCGTCACGACATCGACGGTCACCGTGCCGATCGTTACCGCCCTGGGACTGGGGCTGGCGGGGACGATTCCCGGCCGCAGTCAGTTGCTCGACGGCTTTGGTCTGATCGCCTTCGCCAGCCTGTTCCCCATTATTTCCGTGCTGGGCTACGCTCAGTTCGCCGAGTGGCGACTCCGCACCGCAAAGAACGAAGTAACGGTGCCGGACCGCCCCAGACCCAACGAACGCAACCCCTTGAATTGAGGAGATCTACAACATGCACTTCAAACTGATCATCGCCCTCGTCGAGGACAAGCGCACGGACAAAGTACTGGACGCGGCCAGAACCGGTGGCGCGACCGGGGCGACAGTCATCCCCCAGGCCAGGGGCGAAGGACTGCAAAAGACCAAGACCTTTTTTGGGCTGACACTGGAAACGCAGCGCGACATGCTGCTCTTCCTTGTGGAAGAGCACCTCGCCCGCAACGTGCTCGAAACCATCGGTCAGGTAGCGGGTTTCGAAGAACGCCCCGGAGCGGGCATCGCATTCCAGATAGATGTCGAGGACGCCGTCGGCGTGACGCAACAGATCAAGTCGCTGACCAATGTCGTGGAGGAAGAATTGTGAACATGAAACAGGTAATTCGCGTCCGCAACGTCATGAAGGAAACGTTCGGCACGGTACAAGGCATGGAGACGATCGATTCGGCGCTGAACCGGATGCGGGAAATCCGAACCAAGTGCCTAATCGTCGAAAAGCGTCATGACGACGACGAATACGGCATCCTGCTGGTGTCCGACATCGCCCGCAAGGTCATCGCAAGGGACCGTCCGCCCGAACGCGTCAATGTCTACGAGGTCATGGCCAAACCCGTCATCTGCGTCGACCCCGGCATGGATATTCGCTACTGTGCACGGCTCTTCGACCGATTCGACATCAGTCATGCGCCGGTCATCCAATCCGGCAAGGTCGTCGGCATGGTCAGTTTCAGCGATCTGGTTTTGAAGGGGTTGGCCGGGACGAAAGATTAAGACGGCGGGTACAAGATACAAGATACAAGATACAAGATACAAAAAGATAAACGCGTAGATTAGAGCCTCTTGCAAAACTCTGAGTGGATGAGCGGCAAACCCACTTTGAGTCCATTTTCGGGGTTGAATGAGTTGCATGGTGGTTCCATGGAGCGAAATTCAAGCGCGAAAAGGGGCCAAAGTGGGGCAGCTGGTCGCCGCTCATGAGTTTTGCAAGAGGCTCATTAGACATTAAGCTGAATCCGTATCTTCAGGACGGATGCAGAATCTCTCGAAAATTTAAGGGCACTTCCAAAAACTCGATCAAGCCGATGATGGCAAGGCGTAAACGAGCGAAAAAGCACAGTTTACACTGCGTTTGCTGCTTCCCAGCTCCGCATTTGAGCGCGTTTACAACACGGCCAGCGCGGTTTCAGCGAGTTTTTAGAGGTGCCCTTAAGGAAAATAGAGGCCCGTAGGATGCAGCACAGCCTTAATACAGAAGCGTCTTAATCTTTTTGTATCCTGTATCTTGCCCCTTGTATCTAACCTCTGGGTAACGTAACGCCCCGCTGCCCCTGATACTTACCCTCGCGATCGCGGTAAGAAGTTTCACAAACCTCGTCCGATTGGAAGAACAAAACCTGGGCCACGCCTTCGTTTGCGTAGATGCGCGCCGGTAGCGGGGTCGTGTTCGAAAACTCCAGCGTCACATGGCCATCCCATTCAGGTTCAAGCGGGGTGACGTTGACGATGATGCCGCAACGGGCGTAAGTCGACTTGCCAAGGCAGATCGTCAGCACACTGCGCGGTATGCGGAAGT
>Ga0114931_10000704_pt1 | contig 41552 bp, 49 predicted proteins | sample 2SBtaG_FD_89579 | JGI IMG/M metagenome (GOLD analysis project Ga0114931, IMG submission 89579) | Deep subsurface microbial communities from Kolumbo volcano to uncover new lineages of life (NeLLi) - 2SBTROV14_V59a metaG | ecosystem: Environmental > Aquatic > Marine > Volcanic | place: Kolumbo... | reverse complement strand
CGGTGAAATCGGCGATCAGCTTGCCGTCCGCCCACACGCGCAGGATCGCGTTGGCGGGGCCTTCGCAGAGCGCGACGCGAAAATCCGCCGTGTAGCGATAGGCGACGGTGGTCCGCGACGGTCCGCCGCCCTTGCCACCCACGCTCATCCCTTGGCGATGCTCCGTGATCCCGGGGGACCACACCACGTTGCCGCCCACCCGGAAGCGCCCGTAGACGATGGGAATGGGGCGGCCGTATGCGGACGACGTGACCGTCAGATCGGTGAGCCGGGGGCCCTCGACAGCCCGGTCATCGCCGTTGCCGAACAGCGAGGCGCCGATGAAACGACCGGCCAGGAATCCGACCCGGCCACCCAATGGGCCGCCGACCAGGTTGCCGGCCAGGGCACCGCCCAGGCTGAGCGCGAGGGTCGCCATTAGTCGATCCCCGCGATTCGGTAGGCGCTATGGGGCATCCAGATCAGGCGGTGCTCGACCACGCGCCCTTTCGACTGGTGGGCGTGGATGATGGTAGCCGGTGCGCTCAGCATGGCGACGTGACGCATCCCCTCTCCGAAATCGAACAGCAGCAGATCGCCCGGCGCCGCGGCGTCGCGCGGAATTGGCACCAGATGGCGGCGCAATCCCAGCAGCAGCGCGCGCGGCTCGGGCGGCGCGGCGAATCCCCGGTATGGATCGAACGCGGCGGCCAGGGCCGCCAACCCCACGTTGCGCGAGACCCCGGCGAGGAAGCCCAGGCAGTTCGCGCCCACCCCCTTGCATGCGCCGGCCGGCACCCACGGGGTGCCGAGCCAGGTCCGCGCCTCGGCGACGATCTCGGCTCTAGCGGGCATCGGGCGTGCGGAACAGAAGATCGTTGCCTGGAACGAACGGCTCGCCCCGGAAGTTCAGGATGTTGTCGAAGCTATCGCGGCACACGGCGACCGACTTGTCGCACCCGGCGGAAACGGTGACGCGATCTCCCGGCGCCACATCGAACGGCATGGGCAGGAACAGCTCGATGGTTCGCGTCGCGCCGGTCCAGGCCTTCACTTCCATCTTGAGGCCGGCGTTGGCGGACGTGGGGCTCTCGTTTGCCGGAAACGAGATCAACCCGCCGGTCAGCAGCCCATCGGGCGCATCGCCTCCATAGGTCAGGGTGAACAGCCGGTTATCGGTCACGGTCGCGATGCTGGCCTCGATGGTGAGCGCCCGACGCGCGGCCCAGAGCACGCCGCCATCGACGGTCTGCGCCCCCAGGGTGGTATTCCAGACGGGCTCGGCGGCACCGCTCGTCCCCGCTTGCACGCAGGCGAAATGGCGATCGTTGAACGCCGCCGGCTTGACCACCGAGCCGGTCGCGGCGTCGCGCGCCGCGCGCACCGTATAGGCCGTCGCGGCCAGCCACGGGGGCGGATCGAGGCGCACCGCGCACCGCGCGTCGCCCAGGTCCGCCCGGCAGGCGGCGCTATAGAGCTCGCCCACCTCCTGGGCATAGCGCTCCAGGAGGCCGCGCACCTCGGCCACGAACATGACCCCCGCCGCGCGCACCTGGCCGATCTGGCCACGGCGCAGCAGAAGCGCCCCTTGGCCAAGGTCCCCATAGTTCACCTCGAAGATCCGCACATCGGCGAAGTCGTACCGCCCGGCGCGAATATCCGCCGCCGTGATCGCGCTCGAGTCCAGAACCCCCTGGACATCCAGGTTATCGACGGCGAACCCGGCGACATTCGCGATACGGCTGCGGGTGAACCCGGTCGAGGCCATGTAGGTTACCGGACCGTCGCCGTCGCCCAGATCGAACACCAGGTCCCGGTCGTGGGCCGTGAAGCCCAGCACGGCGCCGTCCTGGCGCTTGATCTTCCAACAGGTGGCAAGCGTCAGGCTCGCCCCGGCTAGATGAGCGGCCAACGCGGAGGAAACGGATTTCATGCCCGGCCCTCACGTAAAATCGCGAATCTCGACGATGGGCAGGGCCTGCACCGCGTCGCGCGCGTGGGTCACTTGCCGAATCTCCAGGGCGTCCACATCGAAACGCACGGGCACGTCGTACGCGAAGTCAGCGCTCAGCACCGGCGCGGGCGAGCCCGCGGGCAACGGCGCGAACGTGGCAAGCCCGGTGGTCGTATCCACCGTGGCGGCAATGGGCACCCCGTCCAGATAGAGCTGCACCGTGCCGGCCGCCGGCTTGGTGATGGTGCGCGTATGCACCCGCGCCCCGCTCTGATAGGTGCGCACCAGTTGCACGCTGGTCTCGCCGCCGACCACCGCGGAATTCAGCACCTGCCCGGTCACCGAAAAATCCGTGTGATCCTTGAAGCGGAATCCCCGCAGGCGTCCCTGGCGGGCGTACCAGAAGGCGATAATCGCTTGCAGATCGGCATCCGACTGGATGCCCGGGGCGATGTTCCAGCGCCCGCGCGCGGCGCTCCACTCGGCGTTGCGCTGCTCGTGTCCGCTCCCCAAGACCACGACCTCGGTACGAAAGCGGGGCCCACCGAGCGCGCCGAACTCGATCTTGGTGGGCAAGCGCACTTCATCGAAGCTCATGCCTCGGCTTCCTTGTTTTGTATTGAGCTCATCAACGGTTGCGCCGCCCACGGCGCACCGCATCGGCCAGCATCGCCTCGATTTGACCGCGCGATTGGTCGAACGACGCCGGATCGGGCGTTTGAATGACCACGGCGCCCGGTTGGATGATAACCGCGCCAGCAACCTCTCCAACGCGCGCGGCCTCTTGCGCCGGCGTGCGCACGGTTTCGCCGCGATGCAAGATCGCCGGCACCTCGCCGGGCCCAAGGCGCGGAATCGCGCCAACGACGCCACCCCCCGCGAAGCGCGGGGCATCCTGGAAAAACGAGGCGGGCACCAGGCGCCGGTCCGCGCCCGAGGCGCCAACCTTTCCGCCACGGTGAAACAGCGAGGCGCCGATCACATCGCCAAGCAGCGCCTGCCCATCGCCCACCAGGCTGCTCACCGCCCCGGCCAAGGGCTCGGTGACGAGCTTGCGGGTGAGGATCCGCAGGATGTCCCGCTCCAGCCCCCGCAGCACGTCGCTCAGGCGCCGGCCCTCAACCACCGCGTCCTCGAAGGCCGAGGCGAAGGTCAGCCCAAGGTCCCGCGCGGCGGCGGCGAGCGAGTCGGCCGCGTTGGAGGCGGCATCCAGATCCCGCGCGTTCGTATCCACGGCGCGCTGGAACGCCTCGTGCCCCACCGCGCCCGTGGCCAGGGCATCGGGCAGGCGGGCCAACGACCGGCCATAGTCCTCGATGCGGCCACGCGCGCCATCCACGGCGGCCTGGCTCTCCTGGAACGTCGTGTCGAGCTGGCGCTTGAATTGGCCCAGGTCCGCCTCGATACGAACCTGGAGCGTCTCAAGATCGGGCATGGGGCCGGTCTCCTATTTCGCGGCGCGTGGCCGATCCGGGAAGCGGCGCTTCATGGCCTCGATCCGGTTCATTTCGTCCGGGCTCAAGGCGGCGTCCGACCGGCGCACGCAATTAACCTCGGCCCAATCGTCGTAGGCCGCCCAGAACTCATGGGGTGTCGCCGCCCAGAACACGGCAGGCGCCCAACCCAGGCGCCCAAGGGCAACCTTCATGAAGGCGCGACGTCGTTCCTCGGCACTGCCCGCGCCTCCTTCGACGTGGGCGGGTCCGCGTCTTTTTTTTTCTCGCGGCCGCCGAAGGCGTAGTTGCGGCAGAACTCGACCAGGGCGACGAGGGTGGCGCGCGTGCCGTCGCGGACGATCAACTCGCCCAGCTCGGCGCGCTCGAAGGGATAGCCGCAGTGCTCCAGGCACGCATGGGCGACCCCTACCAGCTCCCGCGCCGTGATATCGACCCGCTCCAGCTTGCGGCCGATCTCGAACAGGCTGGCGCCCACCGCGTCCTCGATCTCGCACACGACACCGAAGCTCGGCCGCAAAACAAATGTCTTGCCGCCCAGCGCGAGCGCGACCTCGCCGCGCGCGCGATTGGCCATGGGTTACACCGCCACGTAGCTGGGCGCGCCATGAGAGCGCAGGGTCAACGCATAGGTTTCCGCCCCGTCGTGCTCGCCGGTGCGTTCGTAGCTGGCGATCTGGAACTGGCATTCCAGGGTATCGCCGTTCTCGAAGGTGATCTGATAGCGGTTGACGGTTTGATTGAACGCCCACTGGCGAACCATCTCCTCCGCCACGCTATCCTGGAAAACACCCGCGGCGGCGACCGTAATCGAGCGTACGCCGGCGCCGGACAGGCGCCGCTGCCATCCGCCGTCGTCCTTCGTGGTCACGTCCACGTCCTCGCCGTTGACGGTCCACGTGGTTGTGCGCAGGCCCGCGACGGTGGTGAAGACTTGCGGCGATCCGCCGGTGATGTCCGCCTTCAGTAGAACGAGATTGCCTTTTTGTGCTGGCACGGTTCAGCCCTCGATGCAGTGGTGAACGGGATTGTCGAAGTGCCCGATGCGCGCGCGCAGCGCCCGCCACTCGGCGGCGTAGGCGGCCTCCTCGTGGCCGGGCATATCGGGCGTGCCGCGTGTGAAGTGCGCGACCTTGGCGTCCATGGCGGGGTCCGACCAGCCGTCGAGCCAGTTCCATGCCTCGGGCAGGGCCACGATGTCGTCCTCGTCGACCCAGCGCATGCCATGGAGCCATGTACGCGGCCGATTGTTCACGGCATAGGCCGTCAGCGCGCGGCAGCGGTTGGGGCGCAGGACCATCAGGCTGGACCAGTTCTTGCGCGGGTAGGCGCTCTGGATGGTTTCGGTCATCTTTTCCCGCTCGGGCGGGCGATGGGCGTGCTTCACGCAGGCCACCGGCGCGGTGCCCGCGCGCTCGATGAGCTCGGCGATGTCGGCGCGCCACAGCATGTCGGCATCGCAAAAGACCACCGGTTCGGCGCCGAAGCCCTCCAGAAGCGGCACGCAATACCGCGTGTAGCTGAACGCGGTGGAGAACGGCTGGCCGTCGCGCTCGTCCCACATCCGCCCGCGCTCGTCCACCCGGTGGGTGCGCCAATAGATTCCCCGCGCGCGCACCTCCCAATCCTTGAGCGCGCGCACCTCCACCTCGATCGAGGCGCGCTCCAGCAAGGAGCGCCGGCAGACCTCGAAGGCGGTGGCGTCGCGCGGGTCCCAGCCGATGTAGACCCGGGTCATGCCGGCCACCCCAGGATCCAATCCCCGCCGACTTCCTCGAGCGGCGTCATGCCCAGCGCGCGCAAGTAGGCGAGCGCGGCGTCCTTGGGGTCGCCGTAGATGGAATCGTTGCCCTTCTGCTCGATCACGATGTTGGGGCGGCGGCGCAGGATCGTCTCCCGCGCGCCCTGGACCACGGGCAGCTCATAGCCCTCCACGTCGATCTTGATGAAATCCACATGCGCGATGGCGAGCGCGTCCAGGGTGGTCATGGGAACGCCCAGCCAGGTCTCCGCCGCGTCGGTGCGCGCATACCTGGCGCCGGGATGGCGCCCCTCGACCGCCACGTGCGCGTTGCCGGTCACGTCCTCCGGCACGGTGATGGCCACCGTGCCCGTCCGCGCGCCCAGGGCCGTGCGGTGCAGGGTCCAGTTCGCTCTGTCCATGTTGAAGGGCAGGATCCCCGCCAAACTGGGGACCGGCTCGAACGCGTGCACGTGGGCGAACGCGCGCACCAGCCACATGGCCCACAGGCCCACGTGGGCGCCAATATCGAGCGCGACCTCGCGCCGGTCCGCGGGCTGAAGGCGCACGGCCGCCTCCAGCTTGTGGTACTGGTAGGTCAGCTTGCCCTCGACCGTGCGCGCCTTCCTGGAATGTTGCATCCAGTCGGTGAAGTGTTCCTCTCCCGCCGGCAGCCAAACGCCGCCAACCAGCCTTGCATCGCGCGGTGTCTCAAGCTCGGTCATGTAGGATCTGCTCCAGATGATGGGTCACCAGATCGGGGTGGATGGCGCTCATGGCCGCGGCGCAGTGGTCGCACGCGACCCGCTGGCCGCAGGGGCCGCGCCCGCCGGCCGGGTCGAACAGGTTGACGTGGCCCCCGTAGCCCAGGTTGGCGGGCGCCGTGTAGCCGCCGAAGATCACCACGGCGGGAATCCCCAGCGCCGCCGCCGCGTGATGCAACGCGCCGTCGGGCAGCACCGCCGCCGCGGCGCCGGCGAGCGCCGCGCACGCCTCGGCGAACGTGGGCGTGACCATGCGCGCCACCCCGTCGAGGGTCGGCGTGCCGGCGGGGCCAAGCTGCACCCAGGCATGGCCGGTCAACCGCAGGCCGAGCGCCAGCGCCTGCCAGCGCGCCCAGCCCCATTGCTTGTTGGGCGACGCGCCCGGCTTGAGGCCAGGCTCCACCACGATGTAGCCACCACGCGCGGCGGGGGCGACCCACGGCAACTCGCCGGGCATCGCGCGCCAGGCGGTAAAGCGCCAGGGCAGGCGCGCATCGCGCACCTTGGTGGTGAACGGTCGGCCGGGATAGACACCCGCGAAGTCGCGCCGCATCGCCGCGTAATCGATGTAGGGCCGCGCGCCGGGGCCGTTTTCGATCCACTGCGCGTCCACGCCGGCGGCCACCTGCTCCGGCGTCGCCATGCGCCGGTTGCCGGCCCACAATGGATGCCAGCGCGCGCGCCCGTCGCGCCCGCGCACCGCGACCGGGCGTGGATCGCGCCCTTGGCGCCGGCGCGCCTCGCCGGTCACCATGATCTCGTCGCCCAGGCCCATCCTAGGAGTCGGCGAAGGCTCGCAGGTCGGCCCAGCAGCGTCCTCGGCGCATTTCCTCGCGGGTCCACTGATTGGCGGCGAGCACGGCCAGCCAGGACCATCGCCCGCGCGGTCGCGGCGGGGCCTCGATGCGCGCCAGATCGTTCGATGCCATGGGCGCGGCCATGCTCGGCCCCAGGGCGAACACGGGCACTCCCTCGATCAGCGCCTTGACCGCCACGCTCGACGAATAGGTGACCACCGCCCAGGCCCCCGACAGCACTTCCTCGAAGTTGAGGTGTGGAAGTTGACCGGGCCAGGGCGGCGCCGGCTTGTGACACACAAGGATGGGCCGCTGCGTGTGGCACGCGATCTCGCGGCGAGTCCGCTCGGCCCAGTCGTCCCGGCCCATGCCCAGATGCATGCGATAGAACGTCTCGCTCTGGGTCGCGACCACGATGTGCCGCCCGGTCCGCCGCCAAGGCGCGAGCGCGACACCAAGGGAGGCCAGACGCGCCTCATCGCCGATGCCGAGCCCATCGTGCATGAGCGCGTTGCGGGTCACCCGAAAGTACCGGCCCCGGCCCATGTAATAGGCGTTATCGCCATAGAACCAGGCGCGGCCCTCGCGCCGACAGCGTGCAATTAGACGGGCGCTATGCTCGGTCCAGCCATGGAAAAAAGCGGGCCCCGGGGCCAGTTCCGCCTGGCCCGTGGGCGCGACCGTGCCGCCGCATCCCTCGGCGAAGGCCCGGCACACCTTGAGGGCCTTGCGCTTGCCAGGCGACGGATAGCAGGTCACCGACACCCGCGTCAGTCCATGGCCAGCAGCCGCGCGAACGGCGCGCCGCTGGCAAGCTCGGCCAAGGACCATTGCGCCCATGCCAGTCGCTCCAGCGCCGGCAGGCGGTCCGGGAGCGCCGGACTTTCGATCCCGCTCAGGCCGCGCGTGGCCGCCCCCGCGCAAATCCAGTGGGACGCGTTGAAAAAGACCGGCACCCCGGCGATCAGGGCGGCGACCGCGTCGGCGCTGGCCCAGGTCGCGAACGCATGACAATTGGACAGCATCCGGGCCAGGCTCGGCTGGCGCCCGGCGCGCGCCGGGTAGAGCCGGCTGCGGGGATGGGCGCGCAAGCGAATCTCGCGCGCCGTCAATTGCCTCAGGCGGCGCGTGGCCGCGTCGTGCCAAAGCGGCGGACTGGCCATGGGGGTGGAGCCGATACCCCGTTGCTCGCGCACGACGATGTGCGCGCCCGTGGTTCGCCACGGCGCGAGATCGATACCGAACGAGCACCACCGCTCGGCCCCGCCATCGGGCCAGCGCCCGGCCCCGCCATGGTCGCCAAGCGCCAGCGCGAAATACCGTGCGCCGCGAATCTCGCGGATATAGGCTTCCTCGCACACGATCACGCGCCCGCCGGCCGCCTCGAAGGCGGCGCAGTGACGCTCTTTCCAGCCGCGATGGCGCGTCCACGTCACCAGCACGTCGCGCCACCCCCGAGGCAACCCGACCTGGCGCGAGACGCCATAGCCGCAGCGGCCGAGACCGGCGAGAATCGCCTCGTGCCGCCCGTCGGCAAAGCGCTCGGGCAGAATGCTGAAAGCGGTGGGCATGGGCGCGATCCAGAAATCAGGGCAGCAGGCGATCCAACGCCGCCTTGGGGAAGGCATCGAGCGCGCTCTCGGGCGTGCAATTGACGACCTCCACGCCAAGCGCGGCGAGCTCGTGGGCCAATTCGGTAAAGTGCGGCCGGAATACGGTTTCGAAGATGCTGGGCCGGGTCGGCCACGCTTCGTGATCGCCGAACCAGTGGGTGCGCCCGTCCGGCGCCGGCTTCATGTCGTAACCAAGCAGAACGATCCGACTTGCACCGAAATGCACCGCCAGGTTGATCGCCTGATAGCCGCCGTTCCGCCCGGTGCGCAGGCCGGTCGGCGCGCGCTCCAGGCCCTCGACGCCGGTGTTTTCCAGAACCTTGATCTCCGGCCACGCCTCGATATGGCCGAGGCTGTTGGACAGGGTGACCTTGAGGCCGGGAAACGCGGGCACCCCGCCATGCTTGCGCCACCACCGCCAGTCGCAGGCGTAGAGAACGTCGGCCCAGGGCGCCAAGCGCCAGCTATCGTTGACCACGATCACCGGCCAGTGCCCGCGTACCCGCGCAAGCCGCGCGCGCCGCAGGCTCGGCCCGGAGGCCGCGCACACCACCGTCCCGCCAGGCCACGGGCGGGGCACCGACCAGATGGACATGGCCCGTGGGGCGGTCAGCCGGCCTTTTGCGTGATCGCGCGAAACCGCTGCACGCCGTGATGGGTCAGCCCGTCCGGGTCGACCAGGGTTTGCGTGAACTCGAAGCGGATCAGGACCAGCGCGTGACCGGCCACGACGAGCGGCGCGTGATCGAGCGTGTCGATAATCGCCGCCATGATTTGCTTGGTCTCCCCCGCGCCGCGCGCGCGGGACCATGTGTGGACGGTGAGGGTCTGCTCCATGCCGTCGTCGGTCTTGGTGTCCCAATCGCGCGCCGTCGCCTCGCCGATCACCACATAGGGAAAGGCGCTGTTCGCCGGCACGTGATCGAACACCCGCGCCGGATCGCCGATCAGGGCCTTGAGGGCGGGATCGCCGCCGAGCGCCGCGAACACCGCCTGCTGGAGCGGCCACAGGCTACTGGCGGTCATCGCCGCACCGCCTGGAGCGCGTTTTGTAGCGCCGCGCGAATCCGCGCGCCCATTAGCCGCCGCTGACGCGCGAACGCCGGTTGCAGCCAGGGCCGCGCGGCCATGCGGCGGGTGCCGAATTCCAGGTGGCGCCCATAATCGAGCTCCGTGCCGACCGTCGCCGAGAGGCCATCACGCGCCAGCCGCGCGAACAGGCTGGCGGCGAGGCGGCCGCTCCGGCGCCTGGGCGGCGCGCCGGGCGCGCTCGCGCCCGACCCGTCCACCATGGAGCGCCGGGCATCGGCCCTGAGCTCACGGGCGCCTTGACCGATGGCCGCGCGGACGTTCCGCTCCGCGCGAAGCGCCAGCCCCGCGAGCGCCCCTTGCAAGCGCGCGCCGCCGCGCACGGCGATCTTGACGCCGGTCATACCGCCACGCCCTCCTCGGCCAAGATGGTCAGGAACCGCTTGCGTTCATCCGCCCCATCCAGGACCGCGCGCACGTTGAAGACCCGCGTGCCCAGAACGATCCTGTGGCGCGCCGTCACCGTGCCGCGATAGCGGATCGTGATGCGGTGGCTGACGTGGGACTCCAGGCGCATGGCGCGCGATGCCTCGGCCCCGCGCACGGCTCGCACCCGCCCCCATACGGTGGCGACCGGCGACCAGGCGAGGACCGCCCCGCCGCCGCCATCGGACGTCGAAACCGGTACCTCGATGGTCAGGCGTTGCCTGAGCGCGCCGATCACAGCCGAATCACCCGGTACGGCCCCCACAGGGCCTCCGCGCCGGCGCCGCCCGGCGCCACGGCGGGATCGTCGCCCCGGTGCTCGTACAGATGGACGGCCAGGCGCTCGATCCCGGCGCGCAAGGGTTCCGGCACGTCGGTTGGATCGGGCCCGTATCCGGCCTCGAACTGGATTTCGATCCCGTTCGCGACCCGCCCCGGGGATGGCGCCGTCGTGCCAAGGCGCGGCGCGATACGCCCGATATCGCCCGCGGTATCGACGAAATAGGTGCTTGGCGCGACCGTCATGCTCGCATCCATATCGTCGTAAACCTTGACGAACGTCACCGAACGCAAGGGCGGACGCGGCAATTCGATGGCGCGCCCATGGTGGTCGCGCCCCGCCGGCCAGGCATCGAGCCAAAGGGTCAACGTGCGCGCGATCAGGGCACGCCCCGTAAAACGCTCGCACGCATCGCTCGCCGTGCGAATCAAGCCCGCGATCAGGGCATCGTCCTCGGTCGCGTCCGGATCGATCTTCAGCGCCAGCTTGATCTGATCCAGCGTAACGGGGGCCAGCGCCGGCGGCACGGCGGTAACCAGTCTCAGCGGCTGTCGCATCGGATCGTGAAACTCCGTTGAGCGGTCCGACCTTGACTGGTCATGATCGCGTTGGTGAGCCGATAGACGCTGCCCAATGCGGCGCCGGAAACGAACACCGTGGTCACGGCACCGATGGTTTGCTCGCCGCTCGGGGCCGGCGCGGGCGGGCTGCCCATGCTCGGCGCGATCGACCAGGTCGATGTGGCGATGGTGTCGCCCGGAGAGCCGGCGTCGGCCAGAAACGCCGCCCAATCGCAGGCGTAGTCCAGCGTCTCCCCGGGATCGATCAATCGATAGGGCATCAGGGGTAAAGATCCCGCTTGGTCATGATGATGTGCACCTTTTCGCCCTCCTCGCGCACGTAGCAACGCACCCCGTCGAGCTCCCCATAGAGCCACGTGGACCTGCGACCGCCGGGCCACTTGAGCCCCGTGCGCTTGCGCATGCGCGCCGCCGCGCCGTCGGGCACGAGGGACATGAGCACCCGGTCGTTGCCGCCCGTCTGCTCACCGCCGTCGGCGCCGTCGATCTGGAAATCCGTCATGATCCGGCTCAGATCTCGTCGTAGGCGAAGGTCAGGGTCTCGGCGGCCAGCACGCCGTTGCTCGCCGTTGGATCGACCTCCATCACGAGCACCAGGAAGTCGCCGATATCCTCGGTGGGCGAGCCGTCCGTGAACGGCCCGACGTTGATCCCATCCAGGTCGATGGGGCTCGCGGCGGTCGCGGTAAACAGGTCGGCCATGGGCTCGACCGGCGATCCCGCGGCGGCGGAGCGCGGCGGAGCCAGCGTCTTGTCGGGCGCGACCGGCGGCATGTAAGCGCCGGTCACCGCGTACCAGGCTTTCACGCCCACGCCGAAGCCGTTGGCGCCGTCGGTGTAGGCACGCAGGTTGCTGATCTGGGTGAAGGCGCCTCCGGCGATTTCCAGGCGCAGCCATTTCTCGAACGAGTATTCCTGGCCGCTCGACGGGACGATGAGCGGATTGTTGAGATCGACAAGAGCGTTATCGGCGCTCTTGAAACGCACCGTCCCGGATGTCTTGTCCGTCTTGGTTCCCGGCGCAGCGCCGTTCCGTTCGTTGATAATGACGTTCGCCGCCATGTCAGTGTCTCCTGTTACCCGGTGGAATAACGAAGGTTCGCGGATCGCCGGGCACCGCGTGGCCGCCACGGCTCGGCACCAGGAAGGTGCGCGCCGCGCCGGGGGTGAAGATCCGGCCAATCACCGCGTCCATGGCGGCCGATGCCTGAAGTCGCGCGCGCAGCACCGCGTTCAACCCCATCGCCAGCGCGATGGCGCGGCCGGTCACCGCGTCTAGCGCGGCTGCCTGTACGCGTGCCGCGCCGAGCGCGCCATCCAGGTTCAACGCGGCGGCTTGAACGCGACGCAGCGCCGCCGTGAGTTCGGCGTGCACAAGACCGCCGCTCGCGCCCGCCAGCGAAGCATCGAGCCCCGCGCCAAGCACCAAAAGCCGGCCGAGGGCGCCGTCCAGGTTGGCCAGCACGGACTTGGTGGCCGCGAGCACGGCGTCCGCAGGGGCGCTCGGCGTCACCTCCCGGGCCAAGGCCGCATCGGTGGCCGCTTGGATTGAGCGCGCCATGGCCAGGGCCGCGTGAAGATTGGCCGTGGCCGATTGCGACCGCCGAAGGGCGCCGCCAAGGCCGGTCGTCCGCGCACGCGCCGCGGCGAGCGCCGCGTCCAGGGAACCGGTGGCGAGTTTCGTGGCCCCGCCCCCGCCGGCCGCGGTCTTGATGGCCAGCGTCGCCGCCACCCACTTGTCGTTGCCGGCGTCGGTCCAGGTCTTGGCGCCGGTCGCGCCCGCCGTCGCCTGGGTGAACGTCGCCAACCCGCCGGTTACGCCGGTCGAGGACGTGCCGCCCGAGTTACGCCGGTAGACTATCGTTGTACCGGTCGGATTGCCCGCATCGTCCGCGTCGGCGCCGGTGTAAACACGGTCCTTGGCGTAGGGCACAAGCACCAATTCGTCGTCGGCGGTCGTCGTGACCGATGGGCACGTCTGCGTGGTCCCCTGACCCGTATCGGTTCCGCTGGCATCGAACGCGGCCGCCGCCGTGCCCGACGTATCGGCACCCGTGACCCGCCCGAGGAAGATCACGCTTTCCTGATCCGAGCCGCCCGAGTTGATGTTCGAGACGGTGTAATTGGCAGGCTCGCTCGCCCCGGCGATCTTGGCCCAGACGAAAATTCTTACATTATTGAAGCTTCGGTTCGCGATTTCCGTGAAGCCCGCCGGCGGCGCCGCGTTCGGAATGTCGTTAAGGGCCGCGATCAAAACCAGCAGGTCGCCCGCGACCACGCCCACGGGCTTGTCGATGACAACGCTGATCGCACCCGGCGTGGTCTGGACCAGTTTCCAGCCAGTTTCCAGAACGGCGGCCATGGCAAACGCTCCCTAACTCTCGATTTCCCTACACATCACGAGATGGAGTCCGTGGAGCGACAACGGCGAGGCGCGAAATTCGTTTGCGCCCCGCCGCCGCCGCCGCGCGCTCGGGGGAATGGCCGTTTCGGCCGCGCGCTTACGCCACCGGTGCGTGGCGGGGATGCCCCTTGTTGACGATGATGCCGGCGGGCCCGCCGACCGTCAGGCCGGTGGGAGTTAACGTCACGCGCACGAAGCGCTTGTCGCCCACGTAGCCGACGCTGGCGGGTACGAGATCGCTGGTGACGGTCGCGACAACGCCCGCCACGACGCTCGCGGTACCGGTCACATCCGCCGCGACGACCGCCGCGTACACGCCGGGCACGCCACCGCCCGCATCATCGGCATGCTCCACCTTGACCGCGATCTGGGCCGATCCGATGGGCGACGCCCCAAGCTCGACGATGGCGCCGAAGTGAACCACGATCTGCGCCGCGCTGAAGCCGGCGAGGTCCACGTCCGCGGAGACCAGGGCGCCGGTCGCCTGATTGATGGTTCGCGCGGGCAGGGCCTGCGCGGGCATCACGTTGCTGTCCATATCGTACATGGTCATGTGATTGGCCCTCCCTATGCGCTGATCTTGAGCTTGCGGATCGCCTCGCCGAGCACGACCTGCCCGCCCACGCGCCGCCGCGCGATGAAGCGCACGTTGCCGTTGGCCGCCTGGGTGAAGGGATCGCGCAGGATCGACAGATGAATGCGATCGACGATCGTATAGGCGCGGCGAACGTCCCCGAAGATGATCGGGATCGCGCCGGCGGCGACATCGGGCATGTCGGGCACCTCCAAGTACGGCTGCCCGAGGATCGTGTTGGGGATACCGCTGGCCAGTCCCGGCTGCCAGATGTAGTTACCCTGGGCGTCCTTGAGCTTGCGCACCTCGCCCAGGGTGGCACGATTGAGCAGCCACCATCCCTGCAGGGCGTAGCCGGTCTTGAGGTCGTGGTAGAGGTCGATCAGCCCATTGGCCTGACCGCCCGCGTCGGCGATGCTCGCCGCGCTGCCGCTCACGGTCTCGGCGAGACCGGCCGCCTGAAGAATACCCTCGGGCTTGCCCGCGCCATCGCCGGTGACGAACGCGCGCCCCTCGGTGACCGCGAACTGCTCGGAAAATTCCTGTTGCAGCTCCGCTTCGAGGCTGAACTCGGAATCCTCCATCATCTGTTCCGACACGTCGACGAGCGCATAGAGCTCGTGGGTCGGAAACTCCTCGAGCCCGTAGGTCAACCCCGCGGTCTCCGCGCGCGCCCCCGCCTCGGCGGTCCACACCGCGCCGAAGGTGCCGCGGCGCGTGGGCATCTGCACCGCGCGGCGAGAGGTCTGGCGAACCCGCGCGATGGACCGCAGGGGCGAGAACTCGATCTCGCCCTTGATGATCTCGCGAGCGAACTCGACCGGGGCCAGGTACCCGGCGGTCGGATCGGAGCCTACGCTCAGCGCCTTCATCTCCTCGCGCGACAAGGCGCCATGGCCCGGGCTGGGCTCATCGCGCGTACCGTGGCGCAGGTAATCGAAATACGCCTTGGCCTCGTCGCCGTACGCGCGCGCCCGATGGCGCTGGCCATCCGTGCGCTGGCCGCGACGGAGCGCCGCCTCCAGTTGATCCATGCGCGTGTTCATCTTTTGCAGGGCGCCTTCGTTCCGCCCGCTGCGCCGTTCGTTCTCGTCCTTGAAGACGGTCCAGGTTCGGCCGAGCTCGTCGACCGCGTCCTTGACCTGTTCGACATCCATGAAAAATCCCTCCTGCCTTGCGGTTGCGCGCCGATGCTTTCACCGGCCCGGTTGATCCCTCGATGGCCGGGGCGACGGCTCAACGTCCGCATCGGCGCTCGCGGCGACCAGGGCGGCGACGCGCCGAATGCGCGCCGCCAGTTCCTCTAAGCCGTGACCAGCATCCCGCTTGGACACGAGGGCCTTGTATCCGGACCAGAGGATGGTCCGGGCCTGGGAGCGGCTGAACCCGGCATCGCGCACGAGAAGCCGCTCGAATTCGCGTTCGCTCGGCAGCCCGTGGGCGCCGGCGTGTTGCTTGACGCGGCTGACCCGCGCCTTGGGGTTGGCGGGAAAAGTCACCACCGAGACCTCCCACAGATCCACATGGCGCAAGCGACGCACGCCCCGCTCCCGGTCGAGTACGGCGCCGCCCTTGGGCACGGAAAACCCGATCGACAAGGCATCGACGGCGCCGACTCGCAGCAACGCCAGGGCCTCGCGCGCCTTTTGCACCTCCAGGACCAGGCGGCCCTTGACCTGGAGTCCCGCCTCGGTTTCCTCGATCCGCTCCCACACGCCGATGGGCGCGCGCGGATCGTGCTGCCACAGCATCTTCACCGCCGCCGGGCGGGCCATCCCGGCGCGAAACGCGCCCGGTTGAATCACGTCGCCCACCAAATCGGGTTGGCCGAAAGTGGAGGCCAGCCCCTCGAACACGCCCACTTGCGAGCCGTCGTCGGTGCGGTGGGTGGCGATACCCTTGAGCTCGAAGGGAACGTCGAGGCGCTCGAGCGAACCGAAGCGGTCGCGGTCAAAATCCATTTTCGGTGTGATCTCCTTGATCGGGTCCTTGATCGGGCCGGCGCGCGGAGGCGCGGGCGGCGCCCGAGCCCCGCCGTTTCCGCCACGAAAAAATCGAACCGGCCCCCGCGCCCCATGGGGACGAAATGGGCCATGTCCTCGTATTACCGAAACGAACGGTAATGGAGGACCTGCCCCATGAGACGACTACTCGCGACACTCGCCACGGCCGCCCTCATCGGAGCCATCGCCACCCCGAGCCTCGCGGACGACCACCAGCGTGGCCGTCACGACCGCGACAGCTACAGCTATAGCTATAGCTACTACGACGGTTACGCCGCGCCCCGCCATTACAAGCGCTACCGGCACTATCGCCGCGACCGGCACGAACGGCGCGCCTATCGTCGTTACCAACGTCATCGTCATGAGCGCCGCGCTTACGCGCGACACCGTTACGGATACCGAGCCGACCCGGGCTACGCCATCGCGGGCGCGCTGGTCGGGGGCGTGATCGTCGGCCAACTGTTGGCGCAACCGCGCTACGCACCCGCTTATGCACCGGCGCCCGTCGCGGCGGTGTACTGCCGGCCGACCACCGGCATTGGCTATATCGGCGTCCGCCGCGCCGAATTCGGCGGCTCCCGGTGCGTCGATGGCTACGGCCGCGCCTATATCGCCGCGGGCAGCGAGTACTTCATTCGCTATATCGATTAGATATTGGATGCTTTGGAGGCGGGCCGCGCCGCGAGCCCGTCTCCGCCCTCGGCCGCTTTACATGAAAGCCTGTACATAGTCCGCGCCCGTGCAAGTGGCGAACGTTCTCACAACGTTCGCCATTTTCAAACGTTTTGCACAACAAACACCGTCTTCCATCTTCCACATCTTGATTTGTCGCTCGCAAGCGACACAATATCGTGTGGACCTTCGATCAATCTGATCGACGCGCGGGCGCGAGTGCCGAGGCTGAGCCATGCGGCGGTGGAAGTTTCGAGACTTTATTCGCGTTCTGGAAAAAAACGGATTCCTGTTACACCGGCAGTAGGGGAACGCTCGAATCTATAAGGAAAAGATTGAGGCGATTATCCCCTTGACGTACGAAGCTCCGATGCCTATATTGAGTGTATAGGAGGTTCCGAAGATGACCAAGGCACCAACCGTCCAAGACTTTTTCAACAAGTTCTCGACCGACGAAGCGTGTCTTGAGCATCTGATGGTGCTTCGTTTCGGCAATCCTATGTATTGCCCGAAGTGCGGAGTCGAGGGCCAGTTCGCCAAGCTCAAGAAACTCCCGGCCTATGCCTGTTCGACATGCGGGCATCATATTCACCCGATGGTCGGGACACCATTCGAGCGTTCGCGGACGCCGCTGCAAAAGTGGTTCTACGCCATGTATCTGTTCACCACGTCGCGCCATGGCGTGCCCGCCAAGGAATTGCAACGCCAGCTTGGCGTGACCTACAAGACGGCGTGGCGCATGGGACATGAACTTCGCAAACACATGGCAAGTGTCGATGGCGATCCGCCGCTGGGCGGGCATGTCGAGGCGGACGAGACCTACATCGGCGGGCGCCGGAAGGGCGGGAAGCGGGGCCGGGGCGCGCCGGGCAAGACGGCGGTGTTCGGTATGGTTGAGCGAGACGGAGACGTGATGACGCGAATCGTGCCTAACGTCCGCAAAGCAACCCTTGAGCGGCACATCCTTGAAAACATCGAGGGAGGGTCCACGGTCAGCACCGATGAACTCGCGTCCTATGGCAAGATCGCGCGGTTCGGTTACAACCACGGCACCGTCAATCATTCCGCCGAACAGTGGGTTTCCGGTCCGCACCATACCAATTCCGTTGAAGGCTTTTGGTCCATGCTCAAGCGTTCGATCCGGGGAACCCATGTCCATGTCAGCCGCCGTCACCTTCCGAAGTACCTTGGCGAGTTCGAGTTCCGCTGGAACATGCGCCACGCCCCTGAAACGATGTTCGCACGGCTCTTGATGAGCTTTTAGCCTCTGGCCCGGTTATCGAATCCATCGCGGCGTCAAACGCTTGCCAGTCGCCGCGCGATGGATGTTCCTTGCAGAACCGGTCGATCCGGCCCGAACGGCGGGCTTCTTCTAGGCTGATATATTGGCCGCGCGCCATTCATTCCTCAATGATTCTATCATGTGATAATTTAATACACTGACCATTCTCGAAGATATAACGTTCAATTATTGGTGTATGCGCCGCTGAACTTCCCTCCCAATTGCGTTTATTTGCATAAATTATGACGCCTTTTCCATTTTTCCGAGTTTTCCATGTAATTTCAGGGAAATCGCTGCCAATGTCCGCCCCAGATATTAACGATGGACTGTTAGGAGGATTTAATATTTTGTAAACGTGCATAACGTGAGTATGAGCACCACAGTGAAAGCGCACAATTACTTCCGGAACACCATCACCATCAAAATCATAATGATAAATAGTAGGGTGGTGACCTTCTATTTCATCAAAAACACCTGTGCCGTTGGATGACCAAGAAAAAGATAGAGCATATCTAGTTGCTCCTATAAGGCCAAATAACTTTCTCAGCGTTATCGTGAGAATTTTACCATATAAAGATAATTCTAATGCATGTGTATCTGAACGTGTATTTTGGCTTTTGCGAAAAGTATATTCAATTGAAATTCCTGTTATTAAGACCATTCCCACAAGCGCCCAGCCCCATAATGGAATAAATCCACTAGTCATTTTGAGGATCTGGTAGAAACTGGGAAGTTCTTTAGCCCATGTTGGCGGTAAAAATTGACTAACGAGTGTATCCCAAACACCAATAACCGCATATGCCAACAAAATACCTTTTGGAGCAGGGCGATCAATCGCTCGCTTGAGAACCACCAGCCGGACATTAAACCAACCCATGCGTGAGATATTGACACCACAGCGGGCCGTACGTCAAGGGGATAATCGCCAAGATTGGCGGGCAGGCCCGGCTCGTCTCCATACACTTCCATCGCGGCAGCGCGGATATCAAGCCGGGCACCCTTAACAGCATGATCAGACAATCAGGGTTGCCGAAAAAACTCTTCCGTTGAGAGGCCCGCGTTCCCTTAAGCCGCGCAAGGGATCGTGAATTGGTGATGGTACTCGTCGTCGTCGTCGCGCGAGAACACCGAGCGCAGGACATAACCGAGAAACCTGAGCCGCAAGGACAACGGCGCGGGGCGGTCCAAAAGATGTGCCCGCTCGCTTGTCGGCAGGTCCATCACCGACCGCGAATAAAGAGAAATTGCCTCGTTCAAGGCCCGATAGACGGCCTCGAAGGACTCACCTTGAACGGCAATATCCAGATCCAGGCAAAAGGCCTCCCAATCCCCATCATGGCCTTCCGCATAGCATATCAAAGCTTTTCGCACGTTCATTCCTCCCGCGCGAACCTGGTATCGATTGGGCCGATTGGCCATTCACACCTTACCACATTGCCCGTAATAACTGAACAAGCTCTTATAAAACAACATTAAATGGTTCTAGGCCCGGGCCACCGAACCAACCTCCGATATGAGGAAGATAGGTGGTGCCTTGGCGGTTGTCGAGCCCGCCCGATTAGCCGCTTACCCTCCCCTCGCCGCGAGCCCATCGCCGGCCTCGATGGGGCCGAAGCCGGCGGCTTGGCGCTTTTCATTGACGCTCAGGAAATCCGCGGCTTGCAGGCGCGTCCACAGGCTCTCGCGCCGGAGCGCCAGGGCGGGCACGTCATCAAGATCCACGTCGAGCTCCAGATCGTCGTCGAACAACGGCGCCAGCCAGGCGTTCAGCTCGTCGCGCACGTGGCGCAGCAAGGGGATCACCGTCTCCTCCCAGAGCGCCAGGCGCGCCTCGCGGTAGTTGGAGTAGGTGTTGTCGCCGGGAATGCCGAGCAGTTGCGGCGGCACGCCGAACGCCTGCGCGATGTCGCGCGCGGCGGCGTTGCGCGCTTCCAGAAAATCCATGTCCTTGGGGCTGAGGCTCATCTCGCGCCAGGTCAACCCGCCTTCCAGGAGCATGGGCCGGCCGGCGTTGCGGGCGCCGCTATATTGCTCGCTCACCTCGCGCTTGAGGCGCTCGAACTGTTCGTCGCTCAGGTTCGCGCCGGCACCGCTCTTGGGGTCGAAGACCAAGGCGCCGGAGGGCCGGGCGCCGTTTTGCAGGAGCGCCATGTTCCACTTGTCGGATTCGTTGCGCTGGTCGATCGCGGTCGCCGCCGCCTCGATCGGGCTCATGCCGTACCAGTCGTCCAGGGGGTTGAAGCTGCGCAGGTGCAGGATCGGGGAGCGTCCGCTCACCGGATCCGCGTCCCAGCGGCGCTCGACCCCACCGACCGTATAGACGAACCCGCGCGGCAGGCCGGTCTTGCCGGCAATCACCCGCATGCGGTCCGGGCGCAAGGGCCAAAGCTCGCGCGGCGGCCCGTCGGCGGGCACCGCCTCGATGAAGCTGTTGCCCGCGATGAGCAGAAAGCCGGCCACCGCCTCGAAGAACTCCGAGCGCGCCATGAGCGGGTTCGGCCGGCCCAACAGGGCGAGCAACGGGTGGGCATCCAGGGCCACGCGCCGCCCGCGCACACGCCGGAACTGGCGCCAGTTCACCGAGGCCGTGGCGCGGGTTACCTGGTTGATCGCGCGGAAGCCGATCACGTTCTTGCGATAGCCCTCCTCCGCGAGCCGGTCGAACCGGCGCGGGGTCCAGACCGCGCGGCCGGGATGTTGCAGGGCCAACAGCGGCCCGGCCCGCGAGGCCTTTATCTCCGGGCGCCACAGCGCCGCCCACGCGTCTTTCAAACTCATGCGTCGGTTCCCATTCTATTACAGCCCGCGCAGGCGCGGCGTGCCGCCGGCGGTATGGATCATCAGCTCGCTCAGCGCCCAGACGCGGGCATCGACCCGATCCGGGCTGCCGCGCCGGCTGTCCGCGGCGGGCGCGGCGCCGAACGCGCACATCTGATCCTCCAGGGCCGGAAAGGTTCCCACGTGGTGAACCCGGCCCTGCTCGTCGAGAGCGGCCACCGGCTCGGCGCGGGCGACCTTGCCACGGCTGGCGCGCACCGCCTTGTAGCTCACGGTCGGATCGATCGTGCGCAGCACGTGCTCGATCATCTCGCCGCCGTTGTTGACCTCGCCCACGATGCGATCGGCCCGCCACCGGCAATAGGCATCGACCGCGACCCGACCCCAGGTATCGGGCGTGCCGCGCAAGGAAAGGTCGGCGAGCACATAGCCGTGGTCGTCCCGCCCGAGCCCGGCGACCACGATTCCGGTCTCGTCGCTGGTCGCCGCCGAGCCGACCGCCGGATCGATGGCGACCACGATGCGCGCCAGGGCGGGCGCCTTGAGGCGGCGCAGCTCGTCGATGCGCGCGCGGGTCCACAGGGCCCCGGGCAGGTCGTCCAAAAGCTCCCCGTTCAGCTCCTGCCGGCCGAGGCGGGTGCCCTCGTAGCGGCGCACGATGCGCTGGATAAAGGCCGGGGCCAGGTTGGCCATGTTCTCGTAGCTGGAGCCGCGCGTGATCACCGTATCCGGATCCTCGATCAGGGCTTTCAACGTCTCGATCGGCCGTGGCGTCGTGGTGACGCATTGGCTCGGCCGGGGGCCGAGGCGCAAGCCGAACTGCAGTTGATCCCAGGTCCGCCGGGCGTGGCGCCATTTCGCCAGCTCGTCGGCCCAGGCCAGGTCGTGCTGCGGTCCCCTCAATTGGTCGGGCTCGACCGCGTTATAGAGGGTTGCCCGGGCGCCGTTGGGCCAGGTCAACCGGCGCTTGGACGGCTCGAACAGGGGCCGAAACCCTGGTGGGTGAACCGCCAGCAAGCCACTTTCGCCCTCGACCAGAACATCGCGCGCATCCGCCGCCGTCTCGGCGACCAGGGCGACTCGGCCATGGGCGCCGCGCGCCAATGGGCTGGCGCCGCAGACGTTGGCGCGGACCCACTCGGCGCCGGCGCGTGTCTTGCCGAAACCACGGCCCGCCAGCACCAGCCAGGTGGTCCAATCGCCGGGGGGCGGAAGTTGGCTCGGGCGCGCCCAGAACCGCCAATCGTGAAGCAGTGCGCGAGCTTCAGCCGCGCTCAGATCCGCGATCGTCCGAGTCCGCGCCGAGGCGGGCAGCGAGGCCAGCGATTCGGCGAGCGAGGTGGTCGCGCGCGTCTTCTGCGTTCTCTTCGGCGTCCTCGCCTCCTTGCCGCCCCGCCGCGACGGGCCCCGCGCGGCCCGAGAACAGCCCCAGGTGCTTGCCCAACGTAGTCAGCGCCGCCAGCTTGCAATGGAGCTTGACCCGGCGCGTACCGCCGGCGGCCGTGCGTGTCTCCGAGACTTCCGAGACCAAGGCGGCCTCGGCGTCGGTCAATTGCGCGGAGTCGCGGAGTTCCACGCCCCCCGGCCCCCACGAAAGAAGCCGCCGCGGATCGCCGAAGGCGATCTTCGCCAACTCGGTGACGACCAGATCGGCGGTGACCCGCGTACGCGTGGAGCGCTCGCCTTGCGCGCGCGCGACGGCGGCCGCGATCTCCGGTGTCCGCAGCAAGCGGCGGCCCTGGTGCGCGGCCCAGCGTTGACCGTAGCCGGCGCGCCGCGCCGCGCGCGCCGCGTTGAGATCGATCATGTATTCGTCGATGAAGCGCCGCTGCTTGGGGGTCATGACCGGCCTTTCGCTTGCCAGCGCGGCGCCGAAAAGAAAACCCGCCGCGGGTGGAACCGGGCGGGTCTTTTATCGGCCCACTTTCGCGAGCCTGAAGATGTGTACCCCTTCAGCGTTACGTTGGGAACCCTTCGGCTGTGGAAGGTTTTATTTCTTGACGATCGGAATGCCATCCCACTTGGGATAGCTGACGCGCTTTACGTAGTCGCTGAACATGATGTTGAAGCTGACGCTGATGCGCGGCTGATCGTCTGGATTGTGATCGACCGAATGCACCAGCCATGCGGGAAACAGGATCAACTGGCCCGGGGCGACGCGCACGTTGGCGACAATCGAGTTATGCACGTTGTATTGCTTGACGCGCGGCGAGATCATGGTGACTTGCTGGCGCGGATCGTGAAACTGAATCGCGTCCGCGCCGGCGGGAATCTGCACGTAATAAACACCGCTCAGATAGTTGTTGGGATGGTTGTGCACCGGGTGCACCCCGCCCTTCGGATTGACGTTGGCCCAACACCCCGTGATCTCGAACTCGCCGTAATCGACGGCGAGCTGATCGAGCACCCCCTTGGCCGCGGCCCTGAAAATGTCGGTCAACGGCTTGAAAGCTGGCAGATCCTGGAGCCGCGCCTCGGTCTGCCACGTCTCGCCGGCCGCGCGCGGCGGCTTTGGCGAGATCAGCCGGTCGATTTCCCGTGCCAGGCGATCGTTCAGCGGCACGGCCACGTCGGGCTCGACCTCGTGAATCCAGATGGTCGACGGAAACAGGGGCTGGGCGGTCACTCGCGCGAACATGAGGGGGGTTCCTTCCAGGCAATCGCTTGTACGGCGGCGGGGGGCACGGTGGCAGCGCCTGGAGGGCCGGCGCGATGTGCATACATTGCCGCGGCCCGCGCGGTCAATCCGGATTGATGGATAGCGCGCCGGCAAACGCAAGACACCCCGCCGCGCGTGGCGGACGGGGTGCTTGGTTTCCTGGAAGCGAAGGCGCCGTGGCGCGCCGGTTCCACCCGGCGCGTTCGCGCCCTAAACGACCGTGCTCTGCGCGTCGCCGTAGCGGGGCTCGCGCCCGTTCGTCGATTGCGCCGGGCGCAAAGGAGAGACCTTGGCGCCGACCGATTCCATGCGGCGCACACCGCCCTCGAGGAAGGCGCCGGCCTCCATGGTCAAGTTTTCGTGGATGACGTCGCCGACCACCTTGGCGGTTCTGTCGAGGGTTACGGACTTGGCCTTGATCTGCCCGTTGACGGAGCCCGAAACCCGCACGGTCTCGGCAACGATGGATCCTTCGATCTTGGCGTTCTCGCCAATAATGAGCAGGCGACTGTCGATGTTGCCTTCGATGGTTCCATCGACCTGAATGTCGCCGCTGCTCTTGAGATCGCCGACGATCTTAAGGTCCGGGCTGATGATGGAGGGAACCCCTCTCGTCTTGCTCTCGACCGGGGGCGACACACTCGACGTGGCCGGCCTCGGGCTCGACTTGCTGCTTTCTTTCATGAACATACTCACCTGCCACACCCTTTCGTTAGAAGGCCGGTCCTTGGGAAAACCGGCTGTCGACACATATGATCGAGGTACGGACTCCGCCCCCGCACGGACCATCTTGCTGCGATTGTGGTTAATAGCGCCTTAATGGAGGAGCACGGGGCAAACGTGCCCGCGCGCGGCGCGCGCCCTAGAGTCGCCAGTAGTCGGCGAGGGACTCCAACCCTAGGCGCAGCACCACCATGCCCGCCTGGGGCGCGTCGCCCCGCCCCACGGCCCAATCGCGCGCCGCCTCGTCGCATAGGCAGACGTGCACCAGAATATCCGCGAGCGGACCCATGCGGCGCAGGGTATCCGTGACCCGCCCGCGCAGAACCGCCTGGTCGTCGGACATCTCCCGCTGGGCGCGCACGCGCGGGCTATAGGAGGCGATGATCCGCTGCGCGGCACCGGACGCGCGCCACAGGCGATAGAGCTTGAGGCCGGCATCGAATTGCCGTTGGTCGATGTGCCCGCGCACCAGGTACCGGTCGAGGACGCATTGGGTCACGTTGCGGTTATAGAAAACCCCCGCCGCGTCACCCGGCTCGCGGCGGATAACATCGCCGTGTCGATAGCGCTCGGCCGGCCCGGCGTCCTGGCGGGCGCCCGGGGCAGGCGCATCGAACTTGGGCAGCGTGGGCCGCGCCCGCCGCCGCGTCGCGCGCCTTGTCACGGCTATCCCCCCTCGCCGGCCGACAGCGCGGCGCGCGCCCGATCGCGCAGCGCGCGAAAGCCCGCGTCCCGCCTCAGCAGAAACGCGGCCCGGCGCAGGCCATACAAGACCGTCGTGTGATCCCGGTGCAGGAAATACCCGATGGTGGGCAGGGACGCTCCGGCGCACAACTCGCGCAGCAGATGCATGGTGAGCTGCCGCGCCCGTGCGTGGCGGCGATCCTGCGCCGGGCCAAGCACGGCCGCGGTCTCGACCTCCGCGACCCGCGCGACCGCCGTCAAGACCTCCATCATGCGCGGCCCGGCCCGGCCCGGAGCGCGCGGCGCGGGCGCCGACCCAAGCGGAACCGACGATCCGATCCCCGCCGCCGCCGCCGCGCGCGGATCGAGGCCCAGCGCCCGGCGAATCGCGGTCTCCGACATACCGCGCCGGCGCATGGCGCCAACCTGCGCGGCCACGCACGCTTGGCGGGCGGTGGAGCGAGATACGGGCACCGGCGCCGGGGTTGGCACCGGACCCAGCGTGGCCTGGGCGTACGACGAGCCCGCGGGCGGGAAATTGCGGCATTGATGGGTCGATGTGCGATGCATGATCGCATTATGCGCATTACGCATTGCCTGTCAAGGAATATATGCGCATTTTACATTGGACTTAGAGTGCACGGCCGCGCGATAATGCACGATACACATAATCGGCCTGAGCCCCGGCGATGCCCGATCCGAGCCAACACGCCGACATGGCGGCACGCATCCGCGCCCTGCGCCAAGCCATGGGCTTGTCCCAAGCGGCGTTGGCCAACCTGATCCACGTGGATCAGTCCAATGTCTCCCGGTGGGAGCACGGCGCGCTGCCCGACGACGCGCATATCGCCCGCCTGGCCAAGCTGGCCGACACGAGCCCCGCTGTCTTTCGCTACGGCGACATGGCCGCGCCGGACCCGGCCAGCGACGGCGCGGCGGCGCCGGCGCGCACCGTGGTGGTCGGCAACGTGGGCGCGGGCCAGCGGGTCTATCCCCACGACGACCACGCCCTTGGCGCCGGTCTGGACGAGGTCGAGACCCCGCAAGGGGTTGGCGAGGCGCCGTTGGTCGCGGTGCGGGTGCGCGGCGACTCCATGCACCCCTTGCGCGATGGATGGCTATTGTTCTATCGCCGGGACCAATCGGGCGTGCCGGATACCTGCCTGAACCGCCTGTGCGTCGTCAAGCTGGCGGGCGACGGCCCGATGATGGTCAAGGAGGTCCGGCGCGGCTACCGGGCGCATCACTTCGTACTCTTGAGCTGGAACGCGGCGCCGATCGAGGATGTACGCCTCGAATGGGCGGCACCGGTCCTTTCGATCAAACCGAGCTAGCACGCAACCCGACGCGTCCCCTCCCCCGCCAAGGCCACCGGGGCGGTTCTCCACATGCTTCGTATTGACGGGCGCGCGTGAAATATGCGCAATGCGCATTGTCATGTACCTATCAAAAGATAGCCGCCAATTCAAAGGATTGCGAAATGGCCCCCCACACGCCCAACGCGCCCGCCTCGTCCCGCCCCCAAACACCGTCCCGATCCCATCCCCCGTCCCATGCGGCGCGGCGCTATCTCGCGCGACTGCGCGGCCTGGCCGCTCGTCTCGATCATCAGGTGGCGCTGATCCGTAACGGCGGATTCAATCCGGCCGCGGAGGCGGAAGCCGGCCGCTTGGCCAACGACGCCTTCGCCGTGCGCTGGGCCCTGCGCGAGATCGCCCCGGAGATGGAATCGATCGGCCAGTTCTTCGAGGCGTTACACGGACACGGCGGCGGCTCCGGCGCCGCGCGCCACGGATAGTGGGATGCGGGCAAGACCGCTGGCGGAACCGAATGGGTGTTTGCCGGAGCCGTTGCCTGCGCTAACCTTGCCCGCCATCAAACTTTAGAGCGCCCGCCCCACGGCACCCGATCGGGGCGCGGCGGGGAAAGGCGGATACCATGGATAAGCGCGCGGCGACTCGCGCGATCGACGCGGGCCAGACGCTGCGATACGCCGCCGAAACCCAGGACGAGGCCTATCGCGACGGCGCCTACGATTTTGTCGAGACACTGGACATGGCGCCGCGCATGGCGGTGCTCGCCGGATACGCCACCCGCCTCGGCCTGCGCCGCGTGCTCGATATCGGGTGCGGGACCGGCCTGCTCCTGGATTATCTGCCCCACGACGTGGCCTATGTGGGCATCGATATTTCGCCGACCGCGGTGGCGGAAGCCTCCCGCCGCTTCGCCGCGCGCCCCGAGACTAGCTTTCACGCCGCAAGCTTTCGCGAGTGGTCCTGCCCGCTCGACACCTTGGATGGCCTGATCTGGGCTGGCATCGGGCGAACCTGGACCCGCGGCGGGCGGCGCGGACGGTTCGAGGACTGGCTGGAGATCCTGGATCGGGCGGAGACGTGGCTGGCGCCCGATGCCGCGATCATCCTGGAGATGGTGTCGCCGCACTGGACCACCATGGCGGCGCTGATCGAGGGTCGGTACGAATACCTCGCCGGATGCGACCTGGACTGCCTGCGCGACGACCACCGCACGGTCCGCGCCGTGCGTGTTTTTCGGCGCCGGCCATGAGCGAGGGCGGGGGCAGCGCCGTGGATTCGACGGCGATGGTTCGCAAGACCGAGATTTATCACGACCCCGCGGCGGTGCGCGCGGCGGTCGAGGAGGTTCGGCACCTATTCGACCACGACAACATCATCTCGGTGACCTCGCGCCCGGGCGCCGACCAGCCCTTGAAGGACTGCGCCGGCTGGCTTCCGGAGGGCGTGCGCGAGCGCGATTTCAGCGTCGTCAATCCGGAGTTTCGCGGCACCGCGATCGAGACCCTCTTGAACAAGGTGCCGTTCCAGGTGGGCCGCACGCGAATCATGCGCATGGCGAAGAAAAGCTGCCTCTCGATCCACTGGGACACGTCCCTGCGCTACCACTACGCGGTGATCACCAACCCGGCGTGCTATCTGGTGTTCATGGATGGGGAGATCGGCCATTTTCGGCGCGTCCCGGCCGACGGCCACCTCTACCGAATGGACGCCCGCATGACCCACACCGCGATCAACGCAAGCCGCGAGGCGCGCATCCACCTGGTGATTTGCGACGCCCGCGACGATGGCGCGATCGAGGGACGCCCCGCCGAGTACGCCGGGCTCGCGCCTTCGAGCTGAGCGTCCTTTGCGAGACTTGCGCCCTACTTGTACGGGTCGGCGGCGTCGCGCACCCCGTCGCCGAAGAAATTGAATGCCAGGATCAGTATGATCACCGGCACCACCGGCAGCATGAGCCAGGGGTAGAGCGCGACCACGTTGATGTTCTGCGCCTCGTTGAGCAACACCCCCCAACTCGTGATCGGCGGCCGCAAGCCAAGGCCCAGGAAGCTGAGCGCCGTCTCGCCCAGGATCATGGACGGAATGGTGAGCGTCGCCGAGGCAATTAGGTGGCTCATGAATCCGGGCATGAGGTGGCGCCAGATAATGCGCTTCGGGCTCGCCCCCATGAGCAGGGCCGCGGTGCAGTAATCCTCCTCGCGCAAGGCCAGCAGCTTGGAGCGCACCGCGCGCGCCAGACTCGTCCAATCGATCAAGCCGAGAATGGCCGAAATTCCGAAATAGATGAAAATCGGACTCCAGGTCACCGGCAATACGGCGGAAAGCGCCATCCACAGGGGAATCTCCGGGAACGAGCGCACGACCTCGATCACCCGCTGGATAATCGTGTCCGCGAGGCCGCCGTAATAGCCCGCGATCCCACCGATCATGAGCCCGAGCGCGAAGCTGATAACGATGCCGATCAACCCCACGGTGAGCGAAATGCGCGAGCCGTAAATAATGCGCGAGAACATGTCCCGGCCCAGGCGGTCGGTGCCGAGCAGGAACAGGGTGCCGTCCTCGGGCGGGCACACAATATGGAATCGGCCCGGGATCGCGCCCCAAAACTCGTAAGAATCTCCCAGGCAAAGGAAGCGCAGCGGCTTGACCTGGCTTTTGTCCTCGCCGTACTCGCGTTTCAGCGTCTCCATGTTCAGCCGATACGACCAGCCATACACGAACGGGCCCACGAACTCCCCGTTGTCAAACAGGTGCACGGACTGGGGCGGGGCGTAGATGTAGTTGGTCTGCTGGGTATGCAGGTTATAGGGCGCCAGGATCTCGCTGATCGCAATCGATCCGTACATAATCAACAGCACGATTCCGCTCACGACCGCCAAGCGATGGCGCTTCAGCTTCCACCACATCAACTGCCACTGGGAGGCGAGATAGTACCGCTCTTGCTCCGGCGTCAGCCGCTCGACCGATTGGGGATCGAACGGCTCGTCCGAGACGAAATGAACGGCGGCGCTCGGCTCCAGCGTACGGGAGGGACCGCTCATCGGGTCGTGCCTCCCTGCAAGCGGATGCGTGGATCGAGCATCGCCAACGCCAGGTCCGATATCAGAACCCCGATCACCGTCAGGAACGCGAGGAATATAAGGAACGAGCCGGCGAGGTACATGTCCTGGCTGCGCAGCGCGCCCAGCAGCATGGGCCCGGTGGTGGGCAGGGACAGAACGATCTCCACCACCGCCGCGCCCGATATGATGCTCGGCAACAGGCTGCCGATATCCGCGATGAAGAAATTCAGCGACAGGCGGAACGGATATTTCAGCAACAGCTTGAGTGGCGACAGGCCCTTGGCGCGGGCCGTGATCACGTATTGCTTCTCGAGCTCGTCCAAAAGGTTGGCGCGCAGGCGCCGGATCATGCCCGCGGTCCCGGAGGTTCCAATCACCACCACCGGAATCCAAATGTGCTCGAGCACTGACTTGGCCTTGGCCCAGGTCCAGGGCTGATCGATGTATTGCGCGTCCATCAGGCCGCCGATCGACGTGCCGAATACCACGTGCGCCAGATACAAAAGGACCAACGCGAGCAGAAAGTTGGGCGTCGCCAGGCCGATGAAGCCGAAGAACGTGAGGGTATAGTCCCCCCAGCTATATTGGCGCACCGCGGAATAAAGCCCGATCGGAAACGAGACGATCCAGGTGAAGACGATGGTCGTGAACGAAACCAGGGCGGTCAGATACAGCCGGTCGCCCACCACCTCGGACACCGGCAGGCTGAACTCGAACGAATACCCGAAATCCCCTTGCAGCATGCCGAGCACCCAAAACACATACTGCTCCATGATCGGGCGATCGAAGCCGTATTGCCGGCGCAGAAACTCGACCTTTCCCAGATCAACGGATTCACCCTGGGATTGCAGCTCCGCGATATAGCTCTCGAAATAATCTCCCGGCGGCAGTTGAATGATGACAAAGATGATCAGGCTGATCGCGATCAGCGTCGGGATCATGATGAGCAGGCGGTGAACGATGTATCGCAGCATGCCCGATCGGCTCTCGTTTGCCTTATACCAAGGAGTGGCATTATGCGCCGGCGCTCGGCCCGGCCGTCAATCGGCGGCTATGCGCCGCTCCGCCGTGAACCAGAATGTGTCCGGCTTGTAGATGCCGAAATAGGCTCCCGGGTCCCAGTTGAAAATTCCCTTGGATGGCACGTTCTTGAGCTGGTTGCTCACGACGATGGGCTGGGGCACGCCGTTCACGGTGCCGATGGAGAACACCTGATCCGCGCGGATCGCGAGCATCTTCTTCCAGATTTCCGCGCGCTCCTCTTTGGCCTCGGCGAACCGCCAGGCCGTGTTGAGCTCCAGCAACTCTTGCGCCACGGCCAGATCGGGCGCTTGCCCGGACGACCGCGACGTTTCGTAGTATTCGCCCCACTTGGACCACTCAAGTTGGGTCTGTGCCGTCGGCGCCAACTCCATGGGGCTCATGTCCGGCGTGGGCAGCCCGTTCTCCAGCCCGGACCACACCGACATGATCGCCTTGCCGGCGAATATCCGGTTACGGAAGACTTCGCGCTGGGACGGCTTGGTGAATAGCTCGATGCCAACCTTGGCCCAATCCTTCTTGATGAGCTCCAGGACGTCCGATTCCTCGGTGCTCTCGCCCGCCGTATCGATGATGATCTGAAGCGGCCGGCCATCGGGCAACAGGCGCGTGCCGGCGGCGTTGCGTTGACTCAGGCCGATCTCATCCAACAGGGCGTTGGCCTTGGCCACGTCGTGTTGCGCCCACGCCGACTGATAAGCCGGGTCGAACAGCGGGCTTTCCGGCAGGACCGTATCGGCGCTGGGCCGGGCCAGGCCGAAATACAGAACCTGATTGATCGTCTGTCGATCGATCGCCATCGACAGGGCGCGCCGGAAGCGAACGTCGCGCATGAGCGCGCGCCAAACCGGATCCTGGGCCGTCAGGTTCGGGAACAGGGCCACCTTCGAGCCGGAAGCGGTCGGCCACAGGCGCACGGCGTAGCCCGTCTCGGATTCGCCCTTCTTCAGAAACGTATAGTGATCGAAGCGGATGTAGCGCGCCTGGAGATCGGATTCGCCAAACCCGGTTTTGGCGGGAATCAAGCTCTTGTCCGCGATGTTGACAATCACGCGATCGATATACGGAAGCTGACGCCCCTTGCCGTCCACCCGATAATAGTAAGGGTTGCGCTCGAACACGAAGCGATCCGACGGCGGCGCGGTCGTATTCATCCACGGCTGCAAGGTGGGCAAATCCACGTTGCTGAACCGATACTGCTGATCCTTCTGGTAGTGCAGGCCGGCCCAGTTTCGCTTGGAAGCCACGGCGACCTTGGCGGCCAGTTCCTCGGCCGGAACGTAGCGCGCGTGGAACTGCTTCAGGTAGTGGGCCGGCCGGTAGATGAACAGCGGCCGCGCGCCGGCGAGCGCGGGGAGGAAATAAGGGTTCGGATTGGACCAACTGTAGCGCACCGTGAACGGATCGATGACCTCGAACCTGGGCGCCTCGCCATCGATCATCATCGCCTTGGGCGGCCCGAACGGCGAAAGCTCCTCGTTATTGGCCACGTCCTCCCAGTAGTAGCGAAAGTCCTCGGCGGTGAAGGGCTGGCCATCCGACCAGCGGTGACCCTGGCGCAGGTAGAAGGTGAACACGCGCCCCTCGTCGATGTCCACGCGCTCGACGATATCGGGCTTGAGATGGAGGTCCCGGTCATAGCCCACGAGCCTCGCATACCCATAGACCATCATCATGCGGATATCTTTTTGCCGGCCCATGAGCAGCTTGAGCGCGCCGCCGTATTCGCCCAGGGTCTGCTCCGCCGGATCGAGCGCGGCCAACGCGGGCGAGTCCGGAAGGCGCTCGGCCAGGGGAGGCAATTCGCCCGCGGCGACGCGCGCGGCCAACGCGGGGGCCTCGAGCGCCGTGGCAAGCACCGCGACGGGCGCGAGCCCGGCGGGTGCCGCGACGAGAATTGCAAGAAAGAACGCGGCCTTGAATCTTGCCGTCATGATTGAAACGCCTCCGGTCGTGTGTCCGCGGCGGCCCGCACGTAGTGGCCGTCGCCAATATCGATAAGCGCCGATGAGATGCCCGGGTCGATCGCGAAGGGGGGCGGATAGCTGGCGACTCCTTCGCGTCTGGCCGCCGAGATAGACTCGAAATCGAGCTTTCGCGCCGGGTCTGGATAGGGCACCGCGCTCAGCAGGGTCTTGGTATAGGGATGCACCGGCTTTGAGAAGAGCACCGCGCTCGGCGCGACCTCCACCAGCCGCCCACCGCACATGACCGCGATGCGATCCGCCATGTAATCGACCACCGCGAGGTTGTGCGAGATAAACAGGAATGTCAGGTCCAGCTCCCGCTGAAGGTCCTTTAGGAGATTCAGGATCTGCGCCTGGATCGAGACGTCGAGCGAGGAAACCGGCTCGTCGCAAATCAAGAGCTCCGGCTGCAGCGCGAGCGCCCGCGCGATGCCCAGGCGCTGGCGCTGCCCACCCGAGAAGCTGTGCGGATAGCGCCGCAAGTACCGCGCGTCCAGCCCAACCAGGCGCATCAGCTCCTTGATCAACTCCACACGCTCCTCGCGGGTGCCGACATCATGGATCACCAACGGCTCGCTGATGATATCGAGCGCGGTCATGCGCGGGTTGAGGGAGCCGATGGGGTCCTGAAAGATGAATTGCGCCTTGCGGCGAAAGGCCAGAAGGTCGTGTTTTTTCAAGCCGAGCACATCGAGATCGCGGCCAGCCTCATGATATCGCACCTCACCCGAATCCGGCCGCAGGGCGCGCAGAATCAGCTTGCTGATCGTGGTCTTGCCGCACCCGGATTCACCAACCAGCCCCAGGCACTCGCCCCGGCGCACGACAAAGCTCACGTCGTCCACCGCGGTGATCTCGCGGCGCGCGCCCAGGCCCAACACACCCTGCTGGCGCATGATGAAGCGCTTGGTCAGGCCACGCACGGTCAGGAGCGGCGTGCCCGTTTCGGCCGTCTCGCCCGACTTCGCGCGCTGGCGCAATAGGCGCGCCTTGCCCGGCTCTATCCGCCGTATGGGCACCAGGCGCTCGCCGGGCCGCATATCGGCGCGTGGCACCGCCGTGAAAAGCGCCTTCAGATAGGGGTGCCGCGGGTGGGCGAATATGTCGTTGCAAGTCCCGCTCTCGACCACCCGCCCATGATACATCACCACCACCTCCTCGGCGAGGTTGGCCACCACGCCGAGGTCGTGGGTGATCATCAACACGGCCATCTCGAGCTCCTGCTGCAAATCTATCAAAAGCTTCAGGATTTGCGCCTGGATGGTCACGTCGAGGGCGGTGGTGGGCTCGTCCGCGATCAGGATGGTGGGCCGGCAGATCAGCGCCATGGCGATCATGGCCCGCTGGCGCAAGCCCCCGGACAGCTCGAACGAGTACGCCCCCACGGCTCCCGCCGGGTCCGGAAAACCAACCAGGCGCAACATCTCGATGGTCAATTCCCGGCCGGTCTGGCGGTCCACGGCGCGGTGCAGGTGCAGCGCCTCGGACACCTGATCGCCGATGGTGTGGACCGGCGAGAGCGAGGTCATGGGCTCCTGAAAGATGATCGAGATGTGCCCCCCGCGAATCGCGCGCACGCGCGGGCCATCCCGGTCCAGCTTGGCGATATCCACCGCCTCGCCCGGGCGCGTCGGGTCGCGATACAGAATTTCGCCGGCCTGGATTTGCCCGACCTTGGGCAGGATCCCCATGATGCTCTGCGCGACCGTGGACTTGCCCGAGCCGGATTCGCCGACCAGGGCGACGCTGGCGCCCTGACGGATCGAAAACGACACGCCGTCGACCGCCGTGATCACGGTGTCGTGGATATGGAATCCCACCTTCAGGTCGCGCACGCTCAACACGGTGTCCGCCGCGATGGCGCCCGGCCCGGGCCCACGGGCCCCGCCGTCGCGATCGGTTCGGTCCATCGCCGGGATCACCGAACCGCCGCCCCGCTACTTTCTGCCGATCAACATGAAGCGCGAATACCGGCGTCGCGCCAGCGTGCCCTCGTAGAGCAACTCGCCCATGGGAAGCTGGGCCTTGAACGCCTCGATGTCGGCAATGCAGTTGACGTGCTCGTCGCAATCGAAATAGTCGTTGGATTGGTGCACCTGGGCGGTGCCCGCCGGAACGCGGCCGTACCATGCGTCCGTGTCGGCCATGTGCTCGCAGCTCGTGTTGATCACGAGGTTTGCATGCCCGTTCACGCGGACGCCGTTGGCCGCGCCGTGATCGGCCGCGCCGTAATCAATCGTCGCGGCATCGGCGGTGAGCGCCCGAAACCGCCCGCGCTCCGCGTGCGCCGCGTTGACCCGCTCGGCCACCGGGGCACACTTCGAGTCGATGTCCACGCTGATCACCCGGTCGATCTCGAACCGCGGATCGTCCAGCAACATGGCTCCGAGAACGCCATACCACCCGCCGAGGACATAGACCGTCGCGAAGCGGCCGCCAAGGGCATCGAAAAGTCGATCCACCAGCCACGACTTGGACGCGATCTGGTTTTTGTTGAATGCGTGGTGCAAGTCGCTCGGGGGGCAGGGGATGTTAAAACTCGGCAGGCGCGTGCCCACGGCCGTGTTTCCGTTCGCCATTGGCCCGGTCGCCATAGGATCCCCCTGGGCCTCCACACCGGGCTCCTTCCTGTCCAACATCCTGCTTCCCATCCCGTACACGGTTTCACGCCCGCTCCAAGCCCGCGTTCATGCGCGGCCCACACACCAGCATGCCATGCATCGCCCAGGATGCCCGGCCTAACCGCTGGCGCGCACGGCCCCCAGTTCCCTCGATACCGCGGGGGTCCAATCGAATTGTCGATCGCCGCTTGTCAGCCTGCCCTGTCGATTGTTTTCTAATGGCCATCGACGGTTGCGCCTATGGTGTTTGGCTTGGCGCGGCAGGTCAAGGTCTTGTTCCAGTCGCCGAGGCCGGCATGGCATGGCCGGCATGGTAAGGTTCGTGGAGGTTTCGCCATGATGAGGCAGGTCCAGCACTGCGTATCGATCGCCACTCCGGGCCGGGGCCTGCACGAAATCACCGGCACCATCGCCGATTGGCTTGCCGCGCAAGGGTTCGAAACGGGCCTGTTAAGTCTGTTCCTGCGCCATACCTCGGCGTCGCTGGTGATCCAGGAAAACGCGGACCCGGGCGTGCGACGGGACCTCGAAGACTTCCTGGACCGGCTCGCCCCCGAGACGCCTGGGCGCTACCGGCACGGGGCCGAGGGACCGGACGACATGCCCGCCCACATCAGGGCCGCCCTGACCCAGACCCACCTTGCCATACCCATACGCGCCGGCGAGATGGCGCTCGGGACCTGGCAAGGACTCTATCTTTTCGAGCACCGCCGCGCGCCCCACCAGCGCGAGATCGTGCTCCACGCGATCGGGGAATAGTGAATGGCGGGACCATGGCGCATCACATGGGATCGAGCGCCGTGCCCCGGCGGGCCGCCAGGGCGTGACGCGCGACCTTGCGCATGACCGTGGGCAGGCCCACCGACTCCAACTCCGCCGGGTCGAGCCAGCGCCCGTTCCGGCCGGCGGGTGGTCCATTGCCCGGATCGTGGCGCCCGGTCCAGACCGCCAACTCCAGATCGAAATGGGTGAAGGTATGGCGCACCTTGCCCGGCACCGGGGTCCAGCGCGCCGAGGCCGGCGCCGCCGCCATGACCTCCACGCGCGCCGGGGCCGGCGCGCGCCAGTCGGTCGAGGGCACCTCCATCATGCCCCCCAGCAACCCGCGCGGCGGGCGCCGCGTGAGCCAGACCGCCCCATCCCCACGCACCAACCAGAACGCGACCCCGCGCCGGGTCGGCCGCATCGCCTTGGGCGCCCGGCGGGGCAGCGCCTCGGCCAAGCCGGCGGCCCGTGCCCGGCACCCGGTGGCCAACGGGCAGTGGCCGCAGCGGGGCCGCCGGGGCAAGCAGACGGTCGCTCCCAGGTCCATGGTCGCCTGGGCCAGATCGCCGTAACGAAACCCCGCGCCCGGCGGCGGCGGCAGCAAACCCGCCGCCAAGCCGTGCAAGGTCGCCTTGGCGCCGGGCAGCGGCGACTCGACCGCGAACAGGCGCGCGATCACGCGCTCCACGTTACCGTCGACCACGCAGGCGCGTTCGTTGAACGCGATAGCCGCGATCGCCGCCGCCGTGTAGGGGCCGATTCCCGGCAGGCGGCGCAACTCCGCCTCGGTTTTCGGAAAACGGCCGCCAAGCTCTGCGCCCACCACGCGGGCGCAGGCGTGCAGGTTACGCGCTCGCGCGTAGTAACCGAGCCCGGCCCACGCCGCCAACACGTCGTCGAGGGGCGTGGCGGCCAAATCGTCCACGCGCGGCCAGCGGGCGCGAAACGCCTCGAAGTACGGAATGACCGCGCCAACGGTGGTCTGCTGCAGCATGATCTCCGACAGCCAGACCATGTACGGGTCCGGTCGCGCGGGCCGCGACACCCGCCACGGCAAGGCGCGCCCGTGCCGGTCGTACCAGCCGAGAAGCGCTGGGGCCGCCGCGCTGGCCGCGTCGGCCTCGAACGGAGTTGCCGAGCGGGTCATGACATCCTCTATACTAAACTAAGGTACGCGCGGCCACGAAAGAGCGAGGCGGGATCGGTTGGCATGGCAAGCACCGGCAGCAGCCGCGGCGGCATGCGCGTGCTGGCCGCCACGATCCCACGGGTGACCCGCCGCGCCCTGGGCCGTCGCGGCTTCTCCGAGGCGGGCCTGGTGACCGAATGGCCGGACATCGCGGGACGCGAGATCGCGGCGGTCTGCATCCCCAGAAAGCTCAGCCACCCGCGCCCGGGGCACCGCGACTCGGGCACGCTCACCGTGCGCGTGGACGCGGGCGCGGCCCTCGAGATCCAGCATCTGGAACCCGTGCTCGTGGAGCGCATCAACAGCTACTTCGGCTACCGGGCGGTCGCGCGCCTGCGCCTCCTGCAAGCCCCCGTAAGCGCGCCGGACATCAAACGCCACCCCCCGGAACCCAGGCCGAAGGGCGAGGCGCGCGACGATTCGGCTCTCGACTCGCGCATCGAATCCGTCGAAGACTCCGACCTGCGCGCCGCCTTGGCGCGTCTCGGGCGGGCGGTCCGGGACCGGCGCGATTGAACGCGGCCCTGGCGCCGTTGTCAGAAAGTCGCCATATGCGCGCTGTGGACTGCATGGGTTGCGCGTTAGAAGGCATCTTGTGCCCCACGGCATCCCCGATTACGATACAACATATGGTAGGTTAGGTCATGAATCGACGGAACATAATGATCGGCGGAGCGGTGCTGGCGGTTGGCGCGGCCTTTGGCGCCTATGCGCTCGTTCCAGGCGCCCGGCGAAAAGCAACCGCGCCCGAAAGCGCCGGCGGCGCGGCCCCCAAAGCTATCGCCTTGCCGCCCAGGGTGCCGGGCTTGAGGGTGGTCGATGGGGACCGGATCCTGGGCGCGCCCGACGCGCCGATCACCATCATCGAGTACTCGTCGCTGACGTGCCCGCACTGCGCGGCCTTCCACCGCGAGGCCCTGCCGCAAATCAAGAAGGAATGGATCGACAAGGGCAAGGTGCGGCTTGTGTACCGGCACTTTCCCCTGGATGGGCTGGGTTTGCGTGCCGCGGCCGTGGCCAACTGTATCGAGGGCGAGCGGTACTTCGCCTTTATCAACGTCTTGTTCGAGAATCAGCAACGCTGGGCCAGGGCGGACGATCCCGTCAAGACCTTGGGCCAATACGCCACCCTGGCCGGGCTGAGCCAGAAGCGGTTCAAGGCCTGCGTCACCGATCAGGCCGAGATGGACCGCATCGTGGCCGGGGCAAAGAGGGCGCGCGAATCGTACAAGGTCGAGTCGACGCCGACCCTTTTTATCGATGGCCACAAGTTCCCAGGCGCGCGGCCGTTTTCGGCCTATGAAGCGATCTTCCAAGCGATCGCGGCACAAACGTAAAGAGACCGGCAAGAGAGCTTCGGGGGGAATCGACCGGACGTGGTGCAATTCACCAAACTTCAGCTCGGCGGCTTCAAGTCGTTCGTCGATCCGACGGAACTTTTGATCGACGTGGGCATTACCGGCATCGTCGGGCCGAACGGCTGCGGCAAGTCGAACCTGGTCGAGGCCCTGCGTTGGGTCATGGGCGAATCGTCCGCCAAGCGCATGCGCGGCGCGGAGATGGACGACGTGATCTTCGGCGGCAGCGCGAACCGGCCGGCGCGCAACCTGGCCCAGGTGTCGCTCAGCCTGGACAACGCGGACCGCAAGGCCCCGTCCATGTTCAACGACAGCGATACCCTGGAGGTGGCGCGGCACATCGAGCGCGGCCGCGGCTCGACCTATCTGGTCAACGGCCGGGAGGCACGGGCACGCGACGTGCAGTTGCTGTTCGCCGATGCCGCCAGCGGCGCCCATTCCACGGCCATGGTCAGCCAGGGCCGCATCGGCGCGCTCATCAATGCCAAGCCGACCGACCGCCGCGCGCTTCTGGAGGAGGCGGCGGGGATCACCGGGCTGCACTCGCGCCGCCACGAGGCCGAGTTGCGTCTGCGCGCGGCGGAGACCAACCTGGAGCGCCTGGACGATGTGATCGCGACCCTGGAGACCCAGCTTCAAGGGCTCAAGAAGCAGGCCCGTCAGGCGGCGCGCTACCGCCGTGTCGCGGAGCGAATCCGCCGTAGCGAAGCGCTGCTGCTGCATATCGAGGCCGAAGCGGCCGCCGCCGCGGTGCGCGACGGCGAGCGGAATCTGGTCGAGGCGGAGCGCGAGGTCGCGGCCCGCACCAGGGAAGCCGCCGGCCGCGCCCGCGCCCAGGCGGAGGCCGCCGCCGCCCTGCCCGATCTGCGCCAGGCGGAGGCCGCCGCCGCGGCCGCCCTACAACGCCTGACCGTGGACCGGGACCACCTGACCCGCGAGGAAGAACAGGCCGCCACCGCGCGCCAACAGGCCGAGCAGCGCCTTGTCCATCTGGCGGGCGATCTGGCCCGCGCCCGCGCCCTGGCCGACGATGCCGCCACGGCGCACGACCGGCTGGATGGCGAACGCAAGGCCCTGGAAGCGGACGCGGCCGGCGAGGCCGAGGCCCTGCGCGCCGCCGAGGAGGCCCGCACCGCCGCGCAACAGGCCGCCGACGAGAGCGACGCGGAATTGCGCGAGACCTCGGCGCGGGTGGCCGTGAACGAGGCGCACGCGACCACCCTGTGCCGAAGGATCGAGGAGTTGACGGACCGGCTCGAGGGTTTGCGCGATCGGGCGGCGGACATCGACCGTCAACGCCGGGAGCTGTCCGACGGTCGCGAGTCGGGCGCCGCCCTGGCCGCCGCCGCCGAGGCCGCCACCGCCGCCGAGGCCGACCTGGAGACGGCGCGCCAGGAGGCCGAAGCCACCGAGGCGAGCCTGGCCGAGGCCCGGAGCGCCGAGACCGCGGCGCGCGAAACCCTGCAACAGGCCGAGGCGGCGCGGGCCAAGCTCGAGGCCGAGGCCGCCGCCCTGCGGACCCTGGTCGATCCGGCCGACGCCAAGGACTGGCCGCCGCTGGTGGATTCGGTCAGGGTCGAGGTCGGCTACGAAGCCGCGCTCGGGGCCGCGCTCGGAGACGATCTCCTGGCCCCGACGGACGGGTTCGCGCCCGTGCGCTGGAGCGCGCTGGCGCCCTACGACGCGCCGCCCGCCCTACCCGCCGGCACCGAGCCCCTGATCGGCCGGGTGCGCGGGCCCGCCGCCCTGGCGCGCCGGCTCTCGCAAATCGGCGTGGTCCCCGACGCCGCGACCGGCGCGCGCCTGCAACCGGCGCTGGCCCCGGGGCAGCGCCTGGTCTCGTGCGATGGCGCCCTGTGGCGCTGGGACGGGTTCGTGGCGGCGGCGGACGCCGCGACCGGAGCCAGCGCCCGGTTGGAACAGCGCAACCGGCTGATCGAGGTGCGTGGGCTGCTAACCACCGCGGCGGATGACGCGGCCAAGGCGCGCGCGGCGCACGATGCCGCCCGCGCCCGCCTGGACCGGACCGCCGCCGCCGAGCGGGCCGCGCGCGCGGCCATGGGCGCGGCCTTCGCCGAACTCAACGGCGAGCGCCAGCGTCATGGCAAGCTGGCCCAGGAGGAGGCCGCCGCGGCCTCGCGCCTGAGCGCGCTGGACGATATGGCGGCGCGCCTGGAGGTGGATCTGGCGGACGGCGAGGCCGCGCTTGCAAAGGCCCGCGCGGAAGCCGACGCCCTGCCCGACCTGGGCGCCCAGCGCGCGCGGCTGGAGGAATTACGCGCGGAGCTGGCCGCGCGCCGGGACGCATTGTCGGCGCACCAGAGCGAGCTGGACCGCCTGCGCCGCGAGGCCGAGGCGCGCACCCGGCGCTGCGCCGCGATCGGCGAGGAAAAGGCCTCGTGGACCCGACGCCGGGAGGACGCGCGGCGCCATATGGGCGAATTGGAGCAACGCCGGCGGACGATCCAGGACGAGATCTCGGCCCTGGCCGCGCGGCCGGCGGAATTGGCCGCCCTGCGCGAGGCCCTGGCCGAGCAGATCGTCGCGGCCGAGGACCGGCGCAAACACGCCGCCGATGCCCTTGCCGTGGGCGAGACCCACCTGGCCAAGGCGGATGGCGCGCTAAAGCTCGCCGAGCACGCCCAGGCGGGCGCGCGCGAATCCCGCATCCGGATCGAAGCGTCGCTCGACCAGGCGCGCCAGGCCATGGCCACCGTGGTGGAGAAGGTGCGCACCCGGTTGGACTGCGGCCTAGAGCAGGTGAGCGAGATCGCCGAGATCGACCCGACCGGGGGCCTGCCGCCCCACGAGGAGGTGGAGGCCAAGCTGGCGCGCCTGGTGCGCGAGCGCGAGAACGTGGGCCCGGTCAACCTGCGCGCGGAGGCCGAGGCCCAGGAGCTGGACGAGCAGATCAACTCCATGCAGACGGAGCGCGCCGACCTGATCGCGGCCATCGCCCGCCTGCGCCGCGGCATCTCGAGTCTGAACCGGGAGGCGCGGGAGCGCCTGCTGCAAGCCTTCGAGCAGGTCCAGGATCATTTCTCCGAGTTGTTCGTGCGCCTGTTCGGCGGCGGACGGGCCCATTTGCGCCTGACCGAGGCGGAGGACCCCCTGGACGCCGGGCTGCAGATCCTGGCGAGCCCGCCGGGCAAGCGCCTGCAGGTGATGTCGCTCCTGTCCGGCGGGGAGCAGGCGCTGACGGCTCTGTCGCTCCTGTTCGCCGTGTTTCTGACCAACCCGGCGCCGGTCTGCGTGCTGGACGAGGTGGACGCCCCCCTGGACGACGCCAACGTAGACCGGTTCTGCTCCCTGCTGGAGGAGTTGAGCCGCTCCGGCACCACCCGCTTTCTGATTATCACCCACCACCGCATGACCATGTCGCGGGTCGACCGCCTGTACGGCGTGACCATGGCCGAACGCGGCGTCAGCCGGCTGGTCTCGGTAGATCTGGGCGCGGCGGAGGACCTGCGCGAAAGCGCTTGATTGGCCGCGCGCCGTCCGCGCGCGGCGCTCTACGCGGCGCGGAAATCCTGGCAAAATCGGCGGTCCGCTCCGCCTTGACACATTTTGGCGCCATCACTATGGTGCGCGCGATTCAAGGGTTGGGGTGCGGTCGAACCGGGGGGCATAAACCGGCGGGGAAGAGCCCAGGGGGCGATGGTTCATGAGCGACGAGCCGCCCTCGCCGTCCCACAAGGATTTCGACGCAAGGCTTCGCGCGGCCAGGGCCAAGCGGGCCTCGACCCGGAACGGCGCCAAGGCGCCGGGGCGCGATG
>Ga0114931_10000703_pt1 | contig 41589 bp, 37 predicted proteins | sample 2SBtaG_FD_89579 | JGI IMG/M metagenome (GOLD analysis project Ga0114931, IMG submission 89579) | Deep subsurface microbial communities from Kolumbo volcano to uncover new lineages of life (NeLLi) - 2SBTROV14_V59a metaG | ecosystem: Environmental > Aquatic > Marine > Volcanic | place: Kolumbo... | reverse complement strand
TAAATGGATTTATGTTAAATAATGAAGTATTATCACTATAAGTTAAACTATTACCATCAGGATCAGAGCAAACAGCTTGATACAAAAATGCAGTACCATTTGTTGCAGTCATATCAGGTATAGGTGTCAGGACAGGACCATCATTTACAGGTGTAACTGTTATCTGGAAAGTATCATCTGCAAACAAACTACCATCTGTTACTCTAACAGTACATGTTGTGACACCATTGTAGTCTGCAACTGAATTTAAGTAAAGTTGATTTCCAACAATTTGACAATCAACAGCTGCTGTGTTTTCTGCAACAATACTAAATGAAAGAGCATCACCGTCAGGATCATTTACAAGAGTGTTTAAATCTGCAACGTGAAGATAGCTTCCAAAGTCTTCAGACAAAGTCACATCTGAGATCGGAGTTGTCCATGAAGGATTATTATTTACACTTGTAACAGTAAAAGTTGCAGAATCAGAATCACTCAAACCACCCAAATCAGTAGCAGTAAAAACAACAGTCTCAACACCATTCCAATACTGATTTGGAACAGTAACAACTGCAACCCTATTAACTATTGAAACAATCAAATTGCTATTTCCCGAATAAGACCAATTCATCTCAGAATCAATATTATCAACATCAGAAACAAAATCATCCAAATTAATTGAAACAAAAGACTGACCCTCACTAATCGTTTGATCAGGAATATCAGAAACAACAGGAGCATCATTAACAGGACCAACAACAATCTGAAAAGCATCATCAGCATAAAGAGAACCATCAGAAACTCTAATAGTACAACTTGACTGACCATTCCAATCCTGAACAGAATAAAGATAAAGTTGAGTTCCAACAACCGCACAATCAACTTGAGAAGAATTCTCAGTTACAACACTAAACGTTAATGAATCATTATCCGGATCACTAACTAAAGCAGTAAGATCAACAACATGCAAATTTGAACCAAAATCTTCATTTAAATTTGCATCAGATATTGAAGTCATCCATGCCGGAGGCCTATTACCAGGCGTAACAGATACAACAACATTGTCCGACTTAATACTTCCATCAGTATCATCAGCAGTAAAAACAACTGTTTCCTGACCAGTCCAATTATTAGCTGAAAAAGTCACAACACGAGTAGTAGAATCAATCGATACAACAACATTTGAATTCCCACTAAAAGACCACTGAATATCACTATCAAGCGTTTCCAAATCAGAAACAAAATCATCCAAATCAATCGAACTATCAGAACCACCTTCAACAAAAGTTATGTTAGGAATATCCAATAAAGACAAATCATTATTCAAAATTGTAACCTGAAGATACGAATGATCAGCATGATTATTTTTGAAAGTAAATACAAACACTAAAGCCTGACCAAGCAACTCATCACTCAAAGGAACACTTGGAAGAACATAATAATACGAACCATCAGGAATCTGAGGCTGACCATTAACAATGCTAACCCCACCAACAACACCATTATAAGCTTGAAAAGAAGTATCTCCAAGACCAGTCACCTGATTAAAAATCTTAACACTATTAATCATATCAGGAGCAGGATTACCAAACTTATCAAAAACATCAAAATGCAAATAAATTGAATCACCCCTATAAAAAACAGACCTTTGAACAGAAAACTGATCATCTTCATAAGACATCAAACTAGAAATATTATAACCACGATCATAAACAATTATAGTAACTGAATCTGATGAAACATACTGACCATCAGAAACAGTAACAGACACATTATAAGTACCATTATGAACATACGAATGATTCACAGACTGACCCAATTGAACATGACCATCACCAAAGTTCCATGAATAAGACAAAGAATCACCATCAGGATCAGAACCCCGAGCAATAAATAATATACCTTCATCAGTCGCAAAACCATCCCCCACACCAGGCTCAGTTATATGAACAGACGGAGGACTATTAACACTCGTAACAGTAAAAGTTGCAGAATCAGAATCACTCAAACCACCAAGATCAGAAGCAGTAAAAGTAACAGTCTCAACACCATTCCAAGTATTACTAGGAGCCAAAACCGTAACAACATGATTTGAATTTATACTTACCAACAAATGATTATTACCCGAATAAGACCAAGACAATTCAGCATTGGTATTATCAACATCAGAAACAAAATCATCAAGATCAAATGTTTGAAATGACTGACCCTCAACAATAGTCTGATCAGGAATATCAGAAACAACAGGAGCATCATTAACAGGACTAACAACAATCTGAAAAGCATCATCAGCAAACCCACCATTACCATCACTTACTCTTATGGTGCAGGTTGTTGTTCCATACCAGTCTTGAACAGAATATAATTTTAATGTATGTCCATTTTCAATTTGACAATTAACATTTTGTGTATTTTCATTCTGAACCAAGAAAGATAATGAATCACCATCAACATCACTAACAAGAGTTCTCAAATCAGCAACATGAGCATAAGGACTAAAATCCTCATTTAGAGTTTTACTAGCAATATTTGAATCCCAAACAGGATTGTCATTCTGAGCATTTACTTTAAAGGTTGCTGAGTCTGAATCTTGAGCGTTTAATGGATCTTTTGCTGTGAATGTAATTGTTTCTTGACCATTCCAATTTGTATTTGGAATAGTTATTATTGCAACTTGATTTACTATTGAAACAAGTAAATCAGTATTTCCTGAGTAAGACCATGTAATCTGAGAATCTGTATGATCTAAATCTGTGACATATAAGTCTAGAGGTATTGTATTGAATGTTTCACCCTCATTTATTGTTTGGTCAGGAATGTTTCCAACAATTGGTCTGGCATTTTTAATAGTTACTGAATCTTGGTCTATTGTGTTTAATCCAGTTGTTGCTTTACAAGTCCAGACTTCTCCCCTATAAGTATTATCTGTCATACTTAGATTTCCAGAATCAGTAACAGTTTTTTGTGAATTCCAAACACCATTTTTATACCATATTAAGGTGTAATCTCCATTTCCACCCCAAAAAGTACATAATAAATTGTCACCAGTTATTGGGTTGACAGGTGATACAACCACATTGCCTGTTAATGCTGAACTTACAGTTGCTGCATCTTCACCAATATATTGATTGTAAACTGGAGTATATGCTTTACAAACCCATGTTTCTCCTGCGTTAGTATTTTAATTTAAAATTGAAGTTGTGCCAGTATCTGTTTCTCTTAGATTACCATTAACATACCACTTGTATACATAGTTTCCATTACCATTCTGAACATCACAGGTTAGTTGATCATCCACGGAAGGGTTTTGTGGTGATATTACTACTCCTGTTCCAATTGCACTATCAACAGTTACAGTTATTCCATTATATGGTGGTACTTGTCCACCCATTGGAAGAAATGCTTTACAGGTCCAATCATCACCAACGTTTACAGTTGTGCTTAATGTGTGACTTAATGCTGGTCCGCCTGTTTGATAATGTACACCGTTTTTTATCCATTCGTAAACATATGCACCACCATCATTCATAGAACACGTTAATTGATCTCCATGAAATGCTTGTGCTGGGCTTACTGTAAGTGCTGCTTGTGCTGATGCAATTGAAGCAAACATTAATATTATGATTACAAGTAGTTTTGTTTTCAAATTTACCCCTCCTAAAATCCTATTTTAAATCCTGCGTTTATTGATTGATTAGTTCTATCAACTGTTAACTCACTATTTTGTGTTTTGTTAACTTCTGTTGCGTTGTTGTAATTGTATGTTGCAAATGGTAATACCGAGACATCTTTTGTTAGGTTAAAATTACCAAACATTCCTAGTGTCACATCTATTCCTTTTTCTAATATTGCATTAAAATCTCCAAAGATTCCAAATTTTCCACCTGGTGCGCCAAATGCACCTGGTGCTAAAGGACTCATGTATACTTTATTTCCAATAGAATACATTAAACCAACTCTTAGAACATCATTTTCTATATCTTCTGCAATTCCATCATTTACAACTCTGTCTCTTACTGAGTTTGAGTATCCTAATATTGCGTTTAATCTTCCAGTTCCAACAGGTATTTGTCCTGCTAGTGATGCATAGAATGCATTTAGTTTGTTATTACTTGGATATCCACCAACATTTGTGAATTGTGTTGGTTCTCTCTCATCATTGAATCCTTCATATCCGCCAAATAATCCAATATTTGGACCATATAATTCTCCAAATGAACCGCCAAGATAGATTCCCAGTATGTCCCCACCAATATGACTTTGACCTACTGTGCTATAATATTTTATATCCATATCATCGGTTTTTTCACCTTTGAAAACGCCCGCGTTTAATTCAAGGTTGTCCCAAAGGCCTAAGTTTAATTCTACTCCTGATTGTGAGTATTGTCTTGAACTTGAGTTTAGTACAAAGCCGACTTCTTTTCCATCTATGTCTTTTACTTTGCCATCACCTTTTGGTTTGAACTCTCCAGTTTTATATGTGAATACTGCGATTGGAAATCCTGTTTTTCCTTTTCCAAGACCAACTTGTAATGCATATTCAAATCCTGCAAATAATGTGTTCATATCATATTCAAATGGTGTTCCTGCAATAACATTTGATGTGTGTACTGAGTTATGACTTAGACCTATTCCTGCTGTTCCTTGAACAAGGCTTAGCTTTGCTAGTTGTACATAACTTGAATCTGCTCTATCATTTATTCTTTCTTCTGTATTTTTTATTTTGACGTCCACTTCTTTCTTAATTTCAGTTTTTGCTTCGTCTACTTGGTTATTTGTATAAGTTACAAGGTCAAATTTTAATCTGTGGAATGCCAGACCAATATTATCTATTAAAGCTTCTAAATCAAATTTTGTACCAAATTCTTCTGATAGTGGTGCAATGTCTAGAACTATTTCGTCTCCTGCTTTTAGCCAGTAATCTGTTGCTTTTTCTAAAAGATTTTTTCTTTGATCTAAGTTTAATTCACTTGCGCTTGATACAGAGTCTGGTAATGCAAATTGATCATAACAATTTACATACTGAGTTATTATTTTGTTTGAAGCATCAACATTTTCTGGCTCCATGTAATGTTTTACAAAAGTTGTTTCATTTTTATCCTTTAATTGTGGATTTATTGATAATATTTTTTGTACTGTGTTTACAAGCCAGCCTAATTCTTCAGGTTTATCATTACAAGTATATGGACCATCACCAATCTTGCCCATCTTCTGACCAAATAAGTATGCTATTCCCCAAATTGATTCTGGTCCGCCTCTTACTTTGGCATTTGCTTTTATAGCTAGGTTTCCATTATCATTTAGATATACTATATTGCTTGATTTTAATTCATCTATTACTGCTTGCATTTCTGAATTTGATTTTTTCTTTAAACCAGCCATTACAATTTCAAGATTCATTTCTTTTGAATATTCTTTTAGGCTTCCTCTTAGAGAAATTTTATCTTCATTATTGTCTATGATAAACTTTTTGAAATCATTATTTATATCTCCAAGAACATCCACTTCAATACCATAACCAACATCTCTAAATGATAAGGTATGACTGAATGGATCTATTTTTTCTGGATTAAAATTCTTATTCTTATATTTCCACACTATCGACATAACATCATCTAAATCTGTGAGGTCTTGTGATGAGTGCAAATCATACATCGCAAATGGTTTTAGATATGTTTTATTTCCTTTATTTTCAGAACCACCATAGAAATCATGCATATATTTTTGAAAGTCAACCATGTAGTCGGCTAGTTCTGTTTTTGATTTATTTTTAGAATCTTTGTTTAAGTCTTTGGTTTGAGCAAAAAGTTTTGTTGCACCTGCAAACTCCATTGTTGCCATAAGAATTGTGATTAAAGCTGCATTTGTTAATGATTTCATTTTGTCGACCCCTCTCTAGATTTCACTTATTTTAATACCTAGGAACTATTGGAATGAATAATAATTTATAAATCTTGTTCTTTTTAACTATTCTTCAGTGATGATGGTGTTAATCTATTCTTTGGTGAATACTAATTCTGAAAAATGTTGGTGTTTAATTGATTAAAAGCAAAGTTTAAAAAAAGAAAATATAAACAATAAACTATGAACATAACAGTTATAGGAGGTGGACCAATAGGCACATATGCTGCCAGTTTAATATCAAAAAAACAAGGAGGGGTAACCTTATATGAAAAAAAGAAAGAAATTGGAATACCCATACAATGTACAGGCATATTAACTGAAGAGATAAAAAATATAACTAAAGAAAAATCATTTATTCAAAACAAAATTTTTGTTGCAAGGATATATTCGCCAAATAATAAATTCGAAGTAAAATTCAAAAAACCAAATCTAATAGTTAACAGATATTTATTTGATCAACATTTTCTAAATAAAGCAATTGATAATGAAACAAAAATAGTTTATGGTTCAAGATTTGAAAAAGGGATTATAAAGAAAACAGGACAAAAACCCCTGCGAGTAAAAGGAATACTTGTTGGTGCGGATGGACCATTATCAGAAGTATCCAAAAATTATTCTAAGCAAGGTTTTAGAAAAAATGAAGTTTATTTTGGAGCACAAGCAACAGTAAAAATAGCCAATGATAACGCAGTTGACTTTTATCCTCACATAGGACAATATGCGTGGGCAGTTCCAGAAGACGAAAAATATGTGCGAGTAGGTGTTGCAACTAAAATAGGAGAATCAGCGCCAAAACTCCTAAAAAATTTCTTAAAAAAATATCCTGGAAAAATAATTGATAGACAAGCAGGACTCATTCCAATTTATAATCCTCAAAAAAAAATTGCATTAGAAATAAAAAATATTTCAGCGTTTTTAGTTGGAGATTCTGCTGCGCAAATAAAAAATACTACTGGAGGAGGTCTCATTCCAGGATTAATGGCAGCTGAAGAATTAACAACTAGTCTTAATAAAAACAGCGAAAAATCAAACAAAAAATTAGTTCAAGATTATCAAAAATTATGTAAAAAAAGAATAGGTCAAAAACTATGGGTCCATTATATTGTAAGAAAAATAATGGATAGATTATCATCAAAAGAATGGGATGATTTAATTGAAGATATGAACAAATCAAAAGAAGCGTTTTCAGAAAATAATCGTGACCAACCAATAAAGATGATTACAAAAGCAGTAACTAAAAATCCTCGTTTAATAAAATATGCAAAACATATAATTATGTAAAATATGTTGTTAAACAGCATGAAAATACAAACACAACTTATCTTGTCAGCTTTCTAAAAATCATCTTAAGACCTATATTTATACTGTTAAGAGCGCTTTGACCTTTTGACAAAGAATAATCTGAGTAAGTAATAGTTACAGGAACTTCAACAAAAGGAATATGTTTCTTATTTATTTCTTCAACGATTTGCGATGCATGTTCCATTCTATCAGAAGTAATATCAATTTTTTTTGCAGCATATCTGCTAAGAGCTCTAAAGCCATTATGAGAATCAGTAAGTCTAAGACCATAAAAAATCCAGGTAACTAAAATTCCTGCTTTCAAAACAAATTTTCTTGAAAATGGAATATTAGTACTTTTAAGAAAACGAGAACCAAGAGCTGCTTCAATGCCTGGTTTTTTTACTGCAACTAATAAATCTTTAATTTCTTCTGCTTGATGTTGACCGTCTGCGTCAAATGTAACTATATAGTCTGCGCCTTTTTCAACAGAAAAATCAATTCCAGTCTTAAGAGCTGCACCTTGACCACGATTAATAAAATGCTTAAGAACAATTACACCTGTTTTTTTTGCAAGTTCATAAGTATTATCTCTTGAGCCATCATCAACAACAACTATGTTATGATAACCATTAGACCTTAATTTAGAAATAACTTTTATAATTGATTTTCCCTCGTTATAAGCTGCAATAACAATGAATACTTTGTCTTGCTTTACTTTTTCTTTTGCTTCTTTTTTCTTTGTCAAAACCATTTGAAATTCCTTTTTTAATTATAGTAATTTATCCCACATAATAGTTTATTATCCTACACATAATAGTTTATAATAGTTATTGTAATAATTATACTGTTTTAGTTATTAAAAACACACCCAATATTATAAATAAAATTCCTAACCATTTATATTTATTCATTTTTTCGCCTAAGAATTTAATTGAAAACAATGAAACCCACACATAAGTAAAAGAAGTTATGGGATATACAATAGATAGTGGTGCTTGTTTAAGAGCCCAAACATAAAAAAAAGATGAAAAAAAAAATATACCTAATCCAAAAAGCAACTCATAATTTTTTAGTATTAAAAATATGTTTTTGAATAAATCACGACTCAGATTTCTTGAACCTTTTTTTAAGTATATTGATCCAAAAGCACCAAATAAAGTTGATAAAAATATCAAAAATAAAACAAAAAACTTATCCATTAGCACCCCTCCCAATAAAACTAACGCCAAGAATAATTAAAAATAAACCTGCCCAATTAACAAATAAAATTGTTTCTACTAAAAAAATTATTGAAATCAGAAATACCCATACAAAGCTTAAGGCTAAAAATGGATATATAACTGATAAGTCTCCATACTTAAGAGCAATAATCATAATTACTGCACCTAGTGCGTAAAGAATATACCCGAAAATCATGTTAAAACTCAAAATAGATTCAATATTAGTTATTGACCCAGTGGCCATTTTAAGAAAGTATTGTGCAATGGAAGTTACAAAAGTGCAAATAATAATCAAACTAATAGATAATAAATGATTATTCTTTGAGTCCTTTGACATAAATAAACAAATCTAATATTAGTTTAAATATGTTATGAAATGAACTATTAAACAAAACTATTAAACAACTACTTCAAATAATAAAATAAGAGAAAATGGATAAAACGAAAGAAAAATTCAAAAAAGTTAAAAACGAAAGAGATGTTTTATTAAAATATTGAAGCAAAAGGTGGAGAATTAATGAGGATTTTGGTTACTGGAGGAACAGGTTTTGTAGGTTCTAACCTTGTAAGAGAACTAGAAAAAGAAGGACATGATATAATTATTACAGGTCATGATGCAGAAAATAGACTTAAAGGTTTTAAAGGAAAATATTTACAACCAAGTTTTATAGGGCTGGATTGGGATGCAATAGGAAAAGTGGACGTGTTATTTCATCAAGCAGCAATAAATGATACAACTTTTATGGATGAACGTGAAATGTTTCGTGCAAATTTTGATTCTACAAAAAAATTATTTGAAACAGTGATTGCAAATGGTTGCAAACAAATAGTATATGCCTCATCAACTGCAATATACGGAGATGTCCCTGCACCATATAAAGAAAACGGACCTGTAAACCCACTAAATCCATACGCAGAATCAAAGTTAGCAGTTGATAAATATGTAATACAACTAGCAAAAGACAATCCGGATGTGATTATTGTGGGTTTGAGATATTGCAATATTTATGGTCCAGGAGAAGAACATAAAGGAAGCAGAGCAAGCATGATAAGTCAGCTAGCAAACCAAATGAAAAAAGGCAAACCAAGACTCTTTAAGCACGGAGAACAAAAAAGAGATTGGATTTATGTAAAAGATGTTGTGCATGCAAACATGCTTGCATCAAAAGCAAAAGAAAGTTGCATAGTAAATTGTGGTTCAGGACACGCAGTTACATTTAATCATCTAGTCAAAGTTCTTAATGAGACGCTTGAAACAAATAGAGAAATAGAATATATAGATAATCCATTTGTAGGCAAATATCAGAATTACACTGAATGTGATATGAGTCTTGCAAAAGAAAAAATAGGTTTTGTTCCAGACTTCAATGCAGATAGCGGGATTAAAGATTATTTATCAGAAAAAAACAAGGGTATAAATTAAGATGGTAAAAAAAAATAAAGTCAAAGAAAATACAAAAGGAGAGAAAAAACAATCAGAAAAGAAAAGTAAGAGTTCAAAAAGTATCAGTTTCAAACTAGACATGAATCTTATAGTGAAGAACTGGGCAACCATACTTTTAATTGCAATAATGATATTTGGATTTAGCTTAAGATTATATCATTTAGATTACCCTGTAATTGGTTATCACAACCAAAAAGAAGTTCACTATTTAACTGAAACAAGAAACTTTGCAGAAGATGGGTTTTTTAAAAATGGATTTTTAATTCCTAGAAGAGATTCTTTTGATAATCAATTCCCTGATGGAGTGCATGGAGACACACTACCTTTAATTCATCTATTTGGTGTTCCAATGTATCTAATATTTGGGCCTCAAGAGTGGGCTCTTAGACTTCCTGGAATGCTAATGAATTTATTTACAATTCTAATAATGTATTTATTTATAAGAAAGTTGTTTAAACGAGAAGACATAGCGCTCACAGCTGCATTTTTAACAGCATTAAATCCATTATTCGTATTTTTCTCACACAATTATCAATTGGTAAATCCAGGTTTATTTTTTATGATGCTTGGAGGATATATGTTCTTGCTTTGGAAAGAAAAAAGAACTATGTTAACACTTGCACTAGCAAGTTTTTTTATATCAATTGCTGGTGCTGCAAAGTACCCATTTATAATAATACTTGTACCAATTGCATTTATATTCCCATACAAAGATGTGTTCTCAAATATAAAAAAATACTTACCTGCTCTAAGTGTTGCAACAGTAATATTCTTAATCATTGTTGTTGGATGGTTTTTTCATGAATTAGCGCACCAACCAGTAAATACTATTGGAGGCTCTTATGAGGCACAATCAATTGGTGGATTTAGTGCATTATTTTCTGATCAATTCAAAGCAACAACTCCATCCTATATTGCAGATAGTTTCACAACAATTGGTGCATGGTTTTGCTTATTTGGAATTATATTAAGTCTGTTAATGTTCGCTTTTAAGAAAAGGACAGACGGAGAATGGTTCCTGATTGGAAGCATTGTTGGAATAGCAATCTTTATGGTAATAATGTCCTCAAAAGTTGCAGGACATAACTACCATTATTTTCCAATAACACCACTAATAATTATTTTCATTGCTTACTTTTTATTAGTTGTAGGCAATACTCTTGGCACATTTGTAAAGGAGTATCAACAATACATTTTAGCAATAATAATAATTCTTGGACTAATAGTTGTTTACAAGCCATCAATTGAAGCCAAGAATAGACAATTCGACACTCAGTTTCATGGATTAGATGTTGCAGGACAATATATTTTTGAACATAAAAATTCTGGTGATGAGATGATGCATTCAGGACATCAATCATATGGTGTAAGTTGGTATGGAGATATTCAATCTACAAGAGGAATTCCAAAAAAATTAGATGAATTCAAACAAATAGAACAAACTAGAAACATACAATGGCTTCTGATATATCAATGGGGTTTTAATGTTAAAAACAATCCTAAATTATGGAATTACATAACGAACAATTATTCTTTGAATCAAATGGGTTTCTTCCAGCAACAAGGAAAGGTAAGCATAACCTATTATCTCATGAGAAAAGGTGGAAGTTTCAATGAATCAAATCTAAACTATATGTTCCAGGGAAAACCTGTTTATAACAAGATATATGATACTTCAAGAGGAAAAGTAACCTTTAATTACATCAATATTTGAGTACAGAAAGATAATTGATACAAGAATTATCTCTCCAAGACCAAATATTATTCTTGACAGAAACGATAGACCCATTGCAACAGGCAAAGGGTAATAAACTGATAGTAATACTCCAAACACCCCTTCCCTAATACCTATTCCTGAAGGGGTTATTATGCTCAAGAAACCTATCGCCCAGGCGATTGCAAACAAACCTGTGAGTGGAAAGACAAATAACCATGAGACACCAGTTATTCCCTTTATCATAAAAAGCAATCCTAGACTTGTTATAAACCAGGAGATTACATATCCGAAAACAAAAACTAACGAAGATGAAAATGGAATCTCAAACTTATAATCAACTTCTTTTTTTATCAACTTATAACCTGACCTAATTATGAATGACAAAACTTTTGGATGAAGCAGAACAATACTTGCAATGATTAATACAAGTATCCATATGTTTGCATAGTTACGAATTTCAGGTATGAAGAATAATGATATCAAGAAAATCAACGCTGCAGAATAAAGATCGTAAAATATATCTAATACCATTGCAAGAAAACCTTTTTTGTATGAGACTTTGCCTGACTTTAGCATAACGCTTCCTTTTGCAAGACTCCAAACCTTTCCTGGAATATATCTCATCATCAAAGAGTAAATCTTTACTTTACATGATTCTATGAATGTTATATCAACATTCAATTTATTCAAGACTTTACTCCAAACAAAACTCTTAAAGAACCACATAAAGAGAAATGTGATTATTGATAAGAAGAGATACCAATAGTTAACGTTCCAATCATATGATGATAACTCTCCAAGGTTTGGAATGAATACATCTTTTACTATGAAAAATATTATCACTGCAGAAATCAAGAACGAGAATACCTTCTTTGACCAACTTTTACTCTTCTTGTTATTCGATTTAGTCATTGTATCATCACTTTGTTGCAACGATTAATATTCTTCTTCTGACAAGACCAGTTATAGGAATCAATAACTTTTCAAACCAGTTAATAATTGGTAAATGAGTCGAGGTGTGTTTCTTGAGTTTTATATTAAAACCTACTTTTCTTAACTCAGAAACTAAAAATCCCATCTTAACAAGCCCGATATGACTTTTATCTTCTTTTAATATTATGTTGTTTATTTTTAGTATTTCAATTATGTGAGTTGGACTTGGCGTAAAAATTAGAAATTCTCCTCCTTTTTTTAGTATTCTATAACATTCAGAAAAAGTTTTTTTAAGTGTATCTTTATCAAGATGTTCTGTAAAATCTGCTGCAATAATTTTGTCAAAAGAATTATTTTTAAATAACATCTTTGATGAATCACCTGTAACAAAACTTGCTTTGATGCCCATATTCTTTGCAATCTTCTTTGAGTTTTCAATTGCAGCTTTAGCATAGTCAAGACCCGTTACTTTAGCACCTTTTTTTGCGCATTCAATAGAAAGAGTTCCCATTCCACAACCAAGATCAAGAAGAGATTCACCTTTCTTAATTGATATATTACTAAATATTTTGTTTAGTCTAAAACGATATATCCTGCTATAATTCTCATAACCTCTTTTATGTTTTGAGAAATATTCATCAGTATAATAATCCTTTAAATCTTGCGCAGTTTTATTGTTTTTTTTCATAATTAATTCTTTGCATATGCATGCAATACATCTCCTTTATTTGTCTTGCCTAGTTTTGGTTTAATAACTTTTGGTTTATCCTTAAATTTTTTTAAATTAGAAATAGTTTTATTCATCTTAAATAATTTGAGAATATCCTTAAATAAAATGCCAAATCCTGGCTTCCACAAAATATCTTTGGAAAATATTTTTATCTCATCTGTTTTTGTTTCAATATTAGAAAAGCCCACTTTTCTAAGCATAATAGTAAGACTTTTTGGAGAAAAAAGTACTATGTGAAATTTATTATAACCAGACCAATAGTTTCTTATTGGAGAATATTTTCTGTAAGCACTTTCAATATTTGGAGTTTCAATGTATAAAATCCCATCTTTTTTTAGAAGTGATTTTGCAATTTTTAATGCTTTAAGTGGCCTTGATAAATGTTCAATTAAATCAAACATGGTTATTGCATCAAATTTTTCTTTTGAATTGAAATTTTCTAAAGTACCATTGAAGATATCAAGACCAGAGTCTTTAGCAAATTTAGCTGCATCTTTTGATATTTCAACACCTTTAACTTTAAATCCTGCTTTTTTTGCTTCTAATAAAAAATAACCTTTTCCACAACCAACATCTAAAAGTCTGCCTTTTGTTATTTTTTTTTGAAGGCTTTGTAAATGTGCTTTTGCAATTAATTCATCCTTCATCTCTCTAACAGGATCAAATATGTAATATTTATTATTGTAAAGAGCAGATATCTCCTTATCAGAAAGTGTTTTCTTTGTTTTTACAAGACCACAGGAATTACATTTAACCATAGAATAAAATCTTGTCTTCGTAAAACGAGCAAAACTTCCACCACAATAACAAATTTTTGAATTCATTTCAATTCCTCAATAGCTTTTAGAACAGTATCAGGCCCAAGCCTTGTAAGACAATATCTTTTGGAGTAGATACATTTAGTTTTTGTTCCAAGATTCTTAAAATTATGACTGCAAGGTTGACAATGCATTTTGTGAAATAAAACTTTTGACTTACCTTTATAAGGTGCATTTCTTCTAGGTTCTGTAGGACCAAATATTGCAACTACAGGAATGCCAAGAGTTGAAGCAATATGCATTAAACCCGAATCATTTGCAACAAATTTTTCGCACTGAGATATTTTTTCTGCAACTTTAATTATTGAATTTTCTCTTATTTCCTCAACAGGTCTTTTCAAGTGAGATTTTAGTTCTTCATAAGATCTTTCTTCATCTGGCCCAATAAAAACTCTAACAGGAATTTTTAATTTGTTTATTAATTGGGCATAATATTTTTCAGGCCAACGTTTCATCTCCATGTCAGAATCAGTGCTGCTTCCTGGATGAATACCAACAAGACCTTTAATCTTCTTTGGCTTGATTTGTTTAATTTTAAGAACTAAGTTAATATCTTTTTTATTATTTAATTTATAATTTTTAAGAAGAGACAAATTCTGTTCTACATCATGAACTTCTTTCATGTCAACTCGTTTATTGTTCAAAAAAAAAAGTGAAGTAAAGCGTTTATTAGGATAGTTATGTGCAAATCTTTTTTTTGCACCAACAATAAAAGAAATTAAATTAAAAAACCACCTATTTGCAGGAAAAATCATGTAGCTCTCATCAAAACCTATTTTTCTTAATTGAAAAAGTAACCTGATATTTGAGAAAGTATAACCTCTATCCATGACAAATGTTTCTTTAACATCAAAATTTTGTTTTAATATTTCTGCACTTGGTTTATTTCCAACTAGAACACAAACAACTGACTTATTTTTTGCAAGCTCTTTGATTAAAGGTGTGGCCATTAAAGTATTTCCAATTCCTGAAACAGATATTACTAATTTCATTTAAATCAACTCATAAGCAAATAGTTTCACAAAAATAATTAAACTATTTCTCTAATAACATAATTTTTCTTCTTCTCAGAAGAAGTAATAAGTTCTCCTAAAAGACCAATACCAAATAATTGAACTCCAAGAATCATAAGAAGAACTCCAAGAATCAAAAGAGGAAGGTGTGTTGAAAAACTATCACCTTGAAATATCCTATAATATAATACTACCAATTCCGCAATCACACCTAGCATGAATGAAGAAAGACCAAAGCTTCCAAATACATGCATTGGTTTTTGAAAATAATCAGTAACAAATTTCACAGTGAATATATCCAATAGACCAGTTACAAATCTGCCCCCGCCATATTTACTCTTACCAAATCTTCTCTTGTGATGCTGGACTTTTATTTCAGAAACTCTGTAGCCCATTTTTGATGCTAAAGCTGGAATAAATCTGTAATTATCACCATAAAGATTCAGGTTCTTTGCAACTTCAGATTTCATAGCACGATATCCGCAGTCAGAATCATGAAGCTTTGTTCCATACATCTTATAAGTTATTCTGTTAAAAATCTTTGATGGAAACGTCTTATATATTGGATCATATCTTGGATACTTCCACCCAATAACTAAATCAGAAGTCTCGAGTGATTTAATGAACCTTGGAATTTCCTTTGGGTCATCTTGAAGATCAGCATCCATTGTAATAATAATATCGCCCCTTGCTTGTTTAAAAGCAGCCATGTAAGCCGCAGACTTCTTGAAATTTTTCTGAAAGCTTATTCCATGAACGTTCTTGTCCTTCTCAGAAACTTTCTTTATCTCATCAAAGGTCCTATCAGTACTTCCATCATCAACAAATATTATCTCATAAGAATAGTCCTGCAAAATTCCACTAATAGATTTCTTTATGGAAGAATAAAGAAGAGAAATATTTTTCTCTTCATTATACGCTGGAATAATTATTAAAATTTTTTTCATTTTATCCAATTTGAGTTAAGTTTCTTACCAAAGCACATTCCACACTGCAATTCTTTGACCTGTTATTGAAGTCTTATCACTAAAAATCTCAAAGTGTTTAGTATATCGTCCATTAAGGAAATATAACTTGGTAAACATTGAAGTTGATAGGAGCGGATTTAAAACCAATGCCTTGTTATTAACTGAATCATAGAGTAGGTCTAAATCAAAATGTTTTACTCCAGTATCATACTTAACTAATTTATCTCCAGCAATAATCACATTATTTGGAACAGATATTTGTGAGCCAACATTTGCATGTGTATTTGGGTCTAAAAATTGTATGATAAAGTAACTGTTTTCTGGTTTTGTTTGATTTATCAAAGCACCAGCCAACACCACATTGTAACCTTCTGAACTCTTTCCAAGACCTAGTCTCATGTTGCAAACAGGATTACCTTGACTTAAATCACACGAACTCCAAGAAGAAGTTGCGTAACCTGGCCATGGAGAAATCCAATCATTTGCCTGCTTATCCGAAGTCAAAGCCTGAACCGCAAAATAATCATCAGCAGCTTGATTTTCATCAATACCATACCTATTTACTAAAAGATTAATTGCTGGTTGCAACTGCTTATCTTTAACATTATTATAGATAAATGACTTTTGGAAATCCCAGCTTCCAAAGTGAGCCCAAACACCAGATTTACCAATCATATCTTCAGAAGTTATCAATAGAGATTGAGGCGGATCACAATGAGTTAAATTGATGATTGCATCTGCATTTAAACCCTTATCTAACAAAATATTTCTTGCAGATTCTTTATCTAACGCAATGATTTGATAAAGAAGATTTACTGATTTCTCCGTATCATCAAATTGTTTGTTAATTTCTTCAAATGCTTTGTTTCCACCACAATCTAACATTCTAAGAATACCAACAGATAAGTTTTCATTATCTTCCATTAAAAGTTTTCCAACCCAATGCGCTTGAGGTCTATTTTGACTTCCACCATCAAAGGTTACTTTTCTATCAGCAATTGCTTTAAACCAATGACCAAAATCCCACCAAGAAGTTATTATCGCATCATTTGACGAATTGTTTTTTATTCCTGTCAAAGTATTATACCAAGCATCATTCATACTTGGTATCTGCCCTTTAGCAGTCGAATTAGCTGCAATTATAGGACTTATCAATAATAAAGATATCAATACTACAAGTATAACTGAAGTTGTTGATTTTCCAATCTTTAACTCTTTTGAAGTAAAATTTAATAGTATCTTGTATAACAAGCCAAGGCCTATGCCTATTGCGACTGCAAATGCAGGAACCATTAATAATACAAATCGCGTTCCTTTTATACTAGCATAAATTGTTCCAACAAACCATATCGCCAAGAATAATGCATACTTAATATCAATATCTCGTTTGTCTTTAAGTAACATAATTAGACCAACTGCAACTGGTAATATGAATAAACCTAAATAAACCATTGGTGAAGAGTTTATTAGCTTATCAGATATAAGTAAAAGATAAACAAGTATTCCACCACCAATTATAATTCCATCTTTTTTCTCAACTTTTTCTGTTTTAACCAAAGTTAAAAGCAAACCAAGACATGAAAGGAAGAATAAAAATTTTCCACCATTCTGACTAATTATAGATGCAATTGATGCAGGGTTAAGCTCTGCAACAGTTGTATAAACATTAGGCCAAAGATCGGGTTTTGCAGCTTGTTTAATGACCTTAAATGCAAGAGGACCTTGGACTGCATTTGTAAATGCTGTAAAGCCAGATATTAGAGTTACAAATATTCCTGACATAAAAAGGAACATGAAAAATACAATAAGGGTGTTTTTTAGTTTTGAAGACCAAAGATTCTTAACATTTTTGTTCTCTAATAAATTTCTTAAAAGTACATAACCTGCATAAATTAATAGTACCAATATTAAGAAATCAAATATATACCACCAACCAGACCATGCAAAACTATAAATTCCAACTACTAGTCCTGCAAGACCAATTAATAGTCCTTGTTTTTTGTGATTCTTTGAAAGTTCAAATGCTTCAATGAATAACCATGAAATAAATAGAGGAAATAAAACATTGTACGCATCTGTATCTGCAAATCCACCTGCAGTTCTTCCTAAAAAAGCTACATGTAGTGCTAAAAACATGCCTGCTAAAAAACCACCAAATAATCCTGCCCTTCTATAAGCAATGAAAAATGCTGGAATGATTGCTAATGCACTAAATAATATTGGTAAAAAGAACATATCCTTCATTAAACTATTATTAGTAAATATATTCATAAACTTGTGAAAATAAACTACAATATATGGGTGAATATGTTTTGGAACATATTTTCCATTTGGAGCTAAAACATGAGTATCAAATTCCCCATTAACATCTGAAATATCACCATAATGACCTAATTCAATAATATTTCGCGCATATCTATAATAAAAATAAGGATCAATTGCTAGAAGATAAGTCTGACCTGTATCATCTTGAAAATTTTCTTTTAGTCTTTGTGAGAGTAAATCAGTGTTTTGAGCTATGGATTGTTGTTGAGAAGCTAGTACAGACTGCATTTGCTGATTTATTAGAGTATTCTTCCTATCAGTAGGAAGATTTGGATATTGAGAATTCACTTTACTTGCAACTTGAGACCGTATGTTATTATACACACTATTATAAGCCCAATCCTGAGTTGCAGGAAGACTATAAGGATAAGCTCTAAAAAATATTGCAAAGAACATAGGAATTAAAATTAACAATATAATTATCAAAGCCTTACTGTTTTTATTTGTTGAAAATTTACTAAACCAACCTTTTATCGATTTTAAGTCGATAGAAAACTCGTCATCTGATTTTTTACCCATATACATACCCCTGAGGAAAAGTTATAATATTTGTTTTATATAGTTTTTGATTATTTAGAGGAAAAACAACAAAAAAACATTCTAAATAACATAAATATAACTAATCATTCGCAAGAGACTCGCTATCCCACATATCTGTAGGATTATCTTCTCTCTTTATTAAAAATTTACCCATAACAAGACAATCAATTCCTGTACCCATCATACATTTATAAGCATCATAAGGAGTGCAAACAATCGGCTCGCCTCTAATATTAAAAGAAGTGTTTATTAGTATTGGAATATTTGAGAGTTTGCCAAACTCTTTGATTAAATTATAGTAAAGAGGATGTTGATTTTCTCGTATGCTTTGAAGACGACCACTCCCATCAATATGAGTAACTGAAGGAATTAACTTTTGCCATTGTTTTTTTATTGGATAAACCATTAACATATAATCAGCTGGTTCGGGTAATGGTTCATTTATTTCAAAGTACATGTGTGCGTCGTCTGCACAGACAACAGGTGCAAAAGGTCTAAATTTCTCTCTGTGCTTAACTTTAAGATTTAGAAGTTCTTTTGCATTTGGATTTTGAGGATTTGCAAGAATGCTTCTTGCACCAAGAGCTCTTGGACCCCACTCCATTCTTCCCTGAAACCAACCAATGACTTGGTTATCTTTAAGCATTAGTGCAGTCTTCTTGATAATTTCAGTGTCAGATTTAAACATAGAATACTTAATCTTGTTTTCCTTGAGAAAATGCTTAATATCTTCATCAGAATAGTCAGGCCCAAGAAATGCAGAAGTAAATTGAGAATCTTTTTTTCTTGGATTATTAAAAATTGTATGATAAATATACGTTGCAACACCTATGCTAGTTCCACCATCAGATGAGTTTGGTTGCATCCAAATACTCTTAAAAGGAGTTCTCTTTAGAATCTTGCCATTATTTACACTATTTAACCCAACACCACCTGAAATAACCAGATTAGGTATTTTCGTTTCAGTGTATAAATGTTTTAACATACCAACAACTGCTTCTTCTGTAACTAATTGAAGAGCAGCAGCAATATTCTTGTGTCTCTTAGTCATCTCAATACCATTTTGTTCTATTGGACCACCAAGAAGTCTGCAAAGTTTTTCTGAAGGCATACGATTACTGTACTGATATTTGAAATAAGATAAGTCAAGAGCGAAACTCCCATCTTTGCCAAAAATAATTGTTTTTTTAAGTTTCTGATAATAAGGATTTGTGTTTTTATTCATATCACCATATGGTGCGAGACCCATAACCTTATACTCAGAGTTGTTAACACTAAAACCAAGATATGCAGTTATTGTTGAGTACAAAAGACCGATTGAGTGTGGGAACTTAATTTCTTTTTGTAAAATAATATTATTTTTTTCTCCATAGCCATAAGCAGTAGTTGTCCATTCACCAACACCATCAACAGTTAGAATAGCTGCTTTTTTATATGGACTAGTAAGAAAAGTTGAAGCTGCATGAGCAAGATGATGTTCTACAAACATGACATCACCCTTATATTTAAGTTTCTTTTTTATTGTTTTAGTAATTCTGAGTTTTTCATTAAACCAAGAAGGCATAGATGAGAGAAATGACTTAAAACTCTTTGGAAACTCTTGAAGATGTTGTGAAATTACTCGTTCAAACTTTAAAAGTGGCTTTTCGTAAAAACCAACATAATCAATTTGATCAATTGTGATGTCTGCTTTTTCTAAACAAAACTTAGCAGCATTAATTGGAAAAGAGTTATCATGTTTTTTTCTAGTAAAACGCTCTTCTTCTGCAGCAGCAATAATTACTCCGTTTTTTAGAATTGCAGCTGATGAATCATGATAATAACAACTTAAACCCAATACATACATTTTATTTTTCTCCTAAACTTTTTCTAAAACATTCGATAATATTTTTCTTCAGACTTTTTCTTTAGATTAATCACATTCCACTTTGGCTTTTTTGAATAATCAACAAATTTTTTTGAAAATAATCTTGCAATACTGCTAGTTAGACCAATACCAATTATATAGACAAAAGTTAGAAGAATTGAGTTTATTATTGTGCTAATATTAAGACCAAAATCCTTAAATCCCTTCTTAAAACCAGACCAAAAACTCAATTAAGCCACCTCTTAAGGCCAAAACCAATTATTGATAGACCTATGACTACTATAAAAGCAATTAGAATTGCAGATAGTATTATTAAACCTGAGAACCAAAGAACAAAGGAAAAAATAACCACAAAAAACAAAACTGCAACTATAAAGCCAATTAATTTTCCTGTATAAAAAAAATTATCCTTGAAATTCATATTCTAACATAAAAAACACTATATTAATAAATTTATAGAAAAAGTTTAAAAAAAGAGTCAGCATCATAATAAGCATACTGAGTAAAAAATAAAATGGAACCAATACAAGTCATAGGCATCTTATTTGCACTTTTTGCTTATAGTAGATCCATAATCAGATTCAAAGATAACAAGATAACTGTAAAGGAATTCATATTCTGGACAATAATATGGGTTTCAGTCATCATAGTCTCGATAGTTCCTGGAATAACTGCGTGGATTTCAAATCTTACAGGTGTTAGAAGACCAGTTGATTTCTTAGTGTATGCAAGCATAATTATTTTATTCTACTTAATCTTTAGAATGTACATAAAAATTGATGAAATAAACCAAAACATCACAAAAGTAGTCAGACACGTTGCAAAAGAAAAAGGCAAAGAACAAAAGAAAAAATAAAGACTTGATGAAATTAAATGAAAAAAGTTCAGCTATTAAGAGTTCTTGACAAGTACGTAAATGGGACTGCATGTGTTTTATTATACCCTTTTAGAGTTCTAAAATCAAAAAAAAATGTTAAGAAAGAAAAAATTGTTATAATAAAATTATGGGCTCTTGGAGACTCAGTTCTAACACTGCCACTAATAAAAGCACTAAAAACAAAAAATCGTGAAATTACTGTTATAGCAACCAATAGAAACAAACAAATTTATGATAATGAATTTATCGACAAAATTTTAATCTTGGGAAAAGACAAAATTAAATATAAGGAATATGATTATGCAATAGACCTTGAGCCATGGTTAAACTTTTCAGCAATTCTCTCGTGGTACTGTAGTAGAAAAACAATCGGATTTAATGGTGGAGTTAGAAGTCTTTTGTATGATATTACAACCCCATTTAAAGATGAATATCTTGCTAAAAACTATGTGCAAATGGGAACAGTTCTTGGAGTAAAAAAATATGGTGGACTCATAAAGATAAAAACAAAATCAAAACTTCCAAAAGAATTTTCAGATAAAGGGTTGGTGGGCATTTGTGCATCAGTTGGTGACTCTATGAAAGCAAGGATGTGGCCAATTAGTAGATTTGCAAAAATAGCTGATTGGATAATTGATGACTTGGACAAAGAGATTGTATTTATTGGCGCAACAGAAGATAAAGACCTAATAAAAAAAATTAAGTCAAATATGAAGAGCAAAAACAAAGATAAAAAAACAAGAAGCACAGCGGGAAAACTAAATATTATGCAAACAACAAAATTAATTGAAAATCTTGATTTATTCATAACAAATGATACTGGTCCAATGCATATTGCAGCAGCACAAAACACAAAGACAATTAGTTTATTTGGTCCAAGCCCATTCAAAAGATGGGCTCCTCAAGGAGATAATTTTATTAATATACATGAACAAACAAAATTATGGTGCAGACCTTGCATAGTAAATAATAAAGGTGGCAAGATGACTGACTGTTTTAATGCAGAATATCAAAAATGTATGAAACTAATAAAAATAGAAACTGTTAAAACTGTCATTAAAAAATTATTAAACAAAAAATAGAAACAAAAATTAAACATGATATCAGAAATAAAAAAACAAATTGAAGAACACAAAAAAGCAGTCAAAAAATTTGAAGAAGAAAGCGGATTTGAAGATATAAAAAAAGCCTCAGAAATTATTATTAATAGTCTTAAATCTGGCGGGAAAATAATGACCTGTGGAAATGGTGGAAGTGCAGCAGACGCTCAGCACATATCAGCAGAACTACTTGGGAAGTTTGAGAAGATGAGACAGCCATTAGCTTCAATTGCATTGACAACAGACACAAGTATGTTAACTGCATGGGCTAATGATGATTCTTATAAAAATATTTTTTCAAGACAAATAGAAGGCCTTGGAAAACCAGAAGATGTTTTAATTGCAATAAGCACTTCAGGAAACTCAGAAAATGTTATAAACGCAGTAAAAGCTGCAAACAAAAAAGGAATAAAAACAATTTTATTTCTGGGTAAAGATGGTGGAAAAATGAAAGGCGCAGGCGATATTGAAATATGTCCAAGTACAACGAGAACTGCCAGAATACAAGAAATACATGAACTTTCATATCATATAATATGTTCATTAATAGATAAAGAATTTAATTAAAAAATTAAATATATTAAAAATAAAAAACTATCAAGGTGAAAAATGGGAAGATACAAAAGAGCAATAAAACTAATCAAAGAAAAAATACCTGATACAAAAAAATTAACTATTCTAGATGTTGGTGTTGGAAAAGAAACAACAGAATACCTTGATTTATTTAAAGAAGTACACACGCTTGATGTTGATGAAAAAAAGATTCTTTCTGTAATAAAAATGAGTAAAGGAAAAATTAAATATAGCTTAGCATCAGGAAACAAGCTTCCATTTAAAGATAAATCATTTGATGTTGTTTCTTGTGTTTCAACTCTTGATCATGTTCCAAATCCAAAAAAAGCTTTTGAAGAAGTATGTAGAGTTGCAAAAAAGTATGTTTTAATCGGACAGGGAAATAATCTTTTATCAATTCATGTACAAAAATATTTTGCACCAATAACAAGCGAAAAACCAAAAGATCATTTAGGACATATGTGCTGGATACCATTTTGGAAACTACAAAAACTTGCAAAAAAAGAAAAACTAACCCTTATAGATACAAATTATTGGGGAATGCCAATATCTACAATAGGAAATAAGCTCCCATCAATTTCGATAAACCTATCAAGATTCTACTTTGCACTCTACAAGAAATAATTTTAAAACAAAAAATCCTGAAGTATAAATATCATGGAGATAGTTAATTATTTATATATCTGCAAATATTCATTGACTATGAAAGATAAGGTTTTTGAAATTGTAAAAAATTTTCAAAAAAAGAAGATTCTGATTATAGGAGACTTAATGCTTGATAAATACATTTATGGAGATGTAAATAGAATAAGCCCAGAAGCACCTGTTCAGACGGTCAAAGTGAGAAAAGAAGAATATTTTTTGGGCGGAGCAGGAAATGTTGCAAATAATATAGTGAGTTTTGGAGCAAAAGCAATATTAATCTCAGAAGTTGGAAAGGACAAAGAAGAAAGAATCATATCAAAAATATTGAAAGAAAAGAATATACAAAGTGCCTTGATAAAAACGAATAAACCAACTATTACAAAAACAAGAATTCTAGGAAGAAATCAACAACTACTTAGAATAGACTATGAAAACACTGAGACAGAAAAAGAATTTGATATAATAAAAAATATAAAAAAAGAGATAAAAAAATGTGATGCAGTAATAATATCAGATTATGCAAAAGGAACAATAACTCGACGAGTTATTAGTGAAATTGTCAAATACAAAAAACTAATTGTAGTAGACCCTAAAAGTTATGAACCTGGATTTTACAAAGGAACAAGTCTAATAACACCAAATGAAAGAGAAGCAACGTTAATGAGTAAAGAAAAAGAAACTAAAAAAATAATTAGAGATATAGAAAAAAATACTGGTGCTAAAGTCATAATCACACTTGGAGAAAAAGGAATGGTTTTTAGCAAAGAAAAAAAATTAGTTGAGATACCAACTGTTGCAAAAGAAGTATATGATGTAACAGGCGCAGGAGACACAGTAATTAGTGCATTAACATTATCATTAGCATCAGGTGCAGAACTAGAAGAAGCAACAATGATTGCAAATCATGCAGCAGGAATAGTTGTTGGAAAACTAGGAACAGCAACCACTAATGTAAAAGAAATATTAAGAAAGTTTGAATTTGAGTCAAACAAAATAAGACCAAGAGAAGAAATTACCAAAATATGTTCTGAGTTAAGAAAACAAGGTAAAAAAATAGTTTTTACCAATGGATGCTTTGACATATTACACGTTGGACATATAAGAGTCCTGACAAAAGCAAAAAGCTATGGAGATATTTTAATTCTTGGATTAAATACAGATGAGTCAATCAAAAAAATAAAAGGACCAAACAGACCAATAGTTCATGAAAAAGAAAGAGCAGAAATGCTTGCAGCACTAGAATCAGTAGACTACGTAATGTTGTTCTCAGAAGACACACCAATAAAAACAATCAACATGATAAAACCAAACATACATGTTAAAGGTGGCGATTATAAAATAGAAGAAATAATTGAGCGAAAAGCAGTTGAAAAAAATGGCGGTAAAGTTGTTCTTATACCACCAGTAAAAGGAAAATCAACAACAAACATAATATCTAAAATAAAAGAGAACTACAAATGAGAGTCTTGTTAGTAACAGAATATTTTCCACCAAAAATATATGGTGGCGGAGAACTTTCAACAAAAAACCTTGCAAAAAAACTTTCTCAAAGTGGACTTGAAGTCTCAGTCTTAACATCACACTTTGAAGACTTACCAATTCTTGAAGAAATAGACGGATATAAAATATTTAGACACTTAAAAACAGGAAATCCAAAAAAAATATTTGGTAATATCAAAAGAACAATGTTTTTTCAAAGAAGTGTCAGAAAAGAAATAAAAGAACTTGAAGAAAAAACAGGTAAATTTGAAGTAATACATTTTCTAAACACAACATCAATTCCAAAATTTAAGGTAAAAGCAAAAACATTTGCAACAATAAATTCATACACAAATTTTTGTCCAAAAGCAAACCTATTCTATAAAGAACAAACTGCATGTGATGGCTGCAACCCAACAAAATTTGTTGGATGCATAACAAACTCGGAGTTTGTTGGAAAAACAAGGATGACTCCAATTATGAAGTACAATCCAGTATTCTGGACAATGCTTTATTGGAATTATATGAAGAGACGAGCCAGACTAAAAAATGTAGGCCACTACATATCAATATCAGAATTCATAACAACTCAGCTAAAGAAAAATGGCGTTAAGAAAATCAGCAAAATCTATAATTTACCTGACTTAAATGATAAAGGACCTAAATTTGAAATAAAAGAAAAAGAAGTAAAAGTAACCTTTATTGGCGTACTTGAAAAAGTAAAGGGTGTAGAGATGCTTGTAAAATCATTTAGAGGAATAAAGGGGGCAAAATTGTTGCTATTTGGAGATGGAATAGAAAAAGAAAATCTAGAAAAAATATCTGGAAAAAACGTAAAGTTCTATGGAAAAGTAGACTATAAATATATTCCCTCAATATACAAACAATCAGACATCATAGTCCAAACCGCACTTTGGCCCGAGCCATTCTCAAGAATAATGCTAGAGAGTGCCTTTTTTGGAAAACCAATCATCGCAACTGATTTTGGCGGCAATAGCGAAGGAGTAATAGAAGGAGAGAATGGTTATCTTGTTAAAACAGAACATGATCTAAGGGAAAAAATACAAAAACTAGTAGATAATAAAGAATTACGTAAAAAATTTGGAAAGAGAAGTAGAAAAATATATGAAGAGAAGTTTGAAACAGAGAAATTATTAAAAAAAATAATGAATATTTATAATAAAGAACAAAAATAGAACAAAAAGATAAAGAAAACCAAAAAGTAAGAAAAAATGAAAGCCAATACAAAAGAAGAAGTAAAAGGGTATTATTCTGAGAAAGAAGAAGCACAAACCTATATGAAAAATAGATTATCAGCACCAGTTTATATTGTTGAACATGAAATACAAGCAGAATTTATTAACAAACAAATAAAACAAAATAAAGCAAAAAATATTCTCGAAATTGGGTGTGGACCTGGAAGACTAACAAAAGAAGTTAATATGAAAGGACTAAAAGGAACAGCCATGGATTATAGTAAAGAGATGCTAAAAATTGCAGAAGACATACCTGGATGGACTTTTACTTGGGGAGATGCATTTAAGTATCAAAGCAACAAAAAATTTGACTTAGTATTTTCATATAGATTCTTTTTTCACTTCAAAGAAGATGATAGGAAGCGACTATATAAAACAACCAAATCAACCCTAAAACCGAGCGGAGTACTTTTATTTGAAGCAAGAAACAAAGTTGTTGCAGGAAAAATAAAAAAATTAGTAAAAAAGTTCTTTAAAACAAAATATAAAATCTACCAAAAATTATATGAAAGAGAAGAATTAATACAAGAATTAAAAGATAATGGTTTTGTTAATATAGAACTTCATGATAATCTAAGACATTTTTTTATTCAAAGCATAATATCAAAATTTACGAGATTTTGTCCAAAGTTCGGAGTAAAAATTATAAGAATGATTGAAAAAATACCAGGAGAACCATTTTCATGGAACGTAAAATGCGCTATCCCTTCAAAGAATTAAAAAAAGCATATAAACCAGCAAGAAACTGGTGGAACACATTTATATTAAAGCCAGTCATGCTACCAACACTATGGTTTGTGGCAAACTTCACACCATTTAGTCCAAATGCAATAACTACAATTAGTTTAATTCTATATATTATCTGTGGCTACTTTTTTTCTCAAGGAAACTTATTAGTTGGAGCAATATTCTTTGAATTAGGAGTAATTGGGGATGCAATAGATGGAAAACTTGCAAGATTAAAAGGTATAACAAATAAATTTGGAGCATACTATGACACTTGGGTTGACACAATAGGACACTTCATTGCAGCAATAACATTAGGATATGGAATGTATGTTGTAACTTCACAGCCAATCTGGATGCTTATTGGAGGAGTGATGTTCTTTATGAAAATACAACATCCAATTGAATCATTAATGGTTTCAAACATTATGGGAAAAGAAAGCTACCAAGAAAAAGTAATAGGTAGTAAGAAAAGAAAAGATAATAAAGAATCAAAAGGAATGATATTTAAGATAAGAAAATTTCTACTTAAAAGAAAACTAAGAGATCCACTAAGTGGTTCAGATATGAAAAATTTAATGTTCTTTGTAGCGCCACTCCTCGCATTAGTAAAAGAATTCTTGATTGTTTTAATTCCATTATACATTATAAAAACAGGATTTTGGTTTTTCTACTACAAAAAAATGTTGAAAGAATAAATAAAAATTGATAGATTACAAAAATTCAACAGTTCTTAATCCTACAAGTTTACAATAATAATAAGCTATTTTGTTTGCAAGTCTTAAAGCAAAACCAGAACTAGACATTTTAGATTCATCATAAATCTTATAGCTAAGCATGGAGACTATTTTTGAGTCTGAAACTCTTCTAAGCTTATTAATCATCTTTCTTTTAGAATAAATATAATTTGGATGAAAAAGTATCCACAAATAAGACTTTAAATGCGCAGGAATTTTTCTTGGTTCATAGATATTTCTTAATAAAATCTTGAGAAGCATTAAAGGAAAAACTCTAAAAACATTTTTTAGCTCATAAAGCGTTAATAAATTCAGATAAATATTTCTTTCAGCAAGATAAATCATGTAGTAATTTAGAGATGAACTTGCAGTCTTTCTAACCATATTATGAAAATGATCCCCATAAGACTTAGTTGCCTTTATTACTTTGTAACCCATCAACTGCACAACCCAATTAAAATATGTGTCTTCTGCATAAATAAAATATTCATCAGGAAAAGGCAAATCAATAATTTTACGATCATAAATAAAAGCGCAACCACCCGCAGAAAACTGGTCAACAAAAGTTATATCACTTATTGTTTTTTTTCTGTCAACAAACACCGAGTATCCTGTTAAAGTTTTAGTGACAAATCTTTTTTTATAGTCTGGAACTTGATTATCACGTCCAACAATTGGCATCTCTGCACCGACCACTTTAACATTGTCTTCACTCTCAAGCCCCTTTACAAGCCACTCAAGCCAGTCTTTTTTTACAACAGTATCATTATTTAATATAGCAATATACTCTCCTTTTGCTTTTTTTACTCCAAAATTATTTCCACCAGCATAACCAAGATTTTTCCCTGTCTGATAAACCTTAACTTTTGAACTACTTTTAAAAACAGAATTTATTTTTTCATAAGAACCATCACCGCTATCATTATCAATAACTAAAATATCATTCTTAGTGTAAGTTTGTTTTAGAAGACTCTTAATGCAACCAATAGTTAAATCTGCCTGTCTAAAATTTAATACAATAATAGAAACATGCTTGTTTTTTGTTTTATTTTGTTTGTTCATTTTAAATCAATTATAAATACTCCCCTATAACCAGTTCCAAAACTAAATAACTTGAAGAACCAATTCCAATTCTTATAAAGTTTCGTTCTATTAACATTTTTTAGTGCAATTCTAAACATAGGACTTATAAGAGAGAATAAAAGCCAAAGACAAATATTAAAATTTTGTTTTACTTCTAGTGATTTAACTTTTTTATTTGAGTTTATTATTTGTTCAATCTCACTAATCATTGGTAATCCACATTCTTTATGTTCTGAAAGCCAACGCATTTTCCTACCAAAGAATTTTCCAACAAATAAAACAATTTTTTCTGATGATTGAGACTTTTTTCCACAAGGAAAAACTAAAATAATTTTTTTTGAAGATACTCTTATTATCTCATCAATTGCTTTTTTTCTGTTCTTTCTTAAAATATGTTCCATCATGTCTGACGAGACAATTAAATCAAATGTATTGTTCTTAAATGGTATCTTCAATACTGAGCCTTTTACAAATTTGTTGTCTTTATATTTCTTTGGAGAAGTCAAGTTAAGTATTGTGAATCTTACTTTGGGGAAAAAATTCTTGTGACTTTGAGGAAGACCCCCAATATCAAGAACAGATTTAAAAGAAGAACTCTTCATTTCATCAATTAAAGCAAAATGCCTCATAATTCCGTCGTGCATAGACGAGAAATAAATAGTATTAGTTTAAAAAATTTTTGAGTTAAAACTTACATTAATTTATTCTTCCAAGTCTCAGGAGTCTTTTCATTAATAATTTCAAGGTCAAGATGATACTTAAACTTTCTAACACCACGCTCTTTAATGTAATCAATCATCTCTTTTAAACCCTGTCTTAGAGTATACTGGGTTTTATAACCAAGAAGCTTTCTTGCTTTATCAGCAGAACTGTTAGCAAGCTTGACTTCCTGAGGTCTGTCTTTAATATAAATAGGTTCTAGCTTAAAATTAAGTATATCAGCAATTGTTTCTGCAAGTTCATTAATAGTTACAAATTCTTCATCAGGACCAATATTAATAATCTGACCATCTGCTTTATCAGTTAAAGCCAACTGTTCTAAAATCCAAATATCATCTTGGATAAAACTAAAACACCTTTTCTGCTCACCATCACCATAAATGTATGGTTGTCTACCTTGAAGCATCATATTAATCATAATACTAGCAACATTTCTGTAAGGATCATCATACTTCTGCCTTGGTCCAATAATATTATGAGGAACAGCAATAACAAACTTCATGCCATGAACTTCACAAAGATTTTTCAATATGTTTTCTCCTGTGACTTTACCTATACCATATGGATCTTGAGGATTTGGAACCATTTCCTCTGTAAAAGGAACTTGATTAGTGCCATATCTAGCCATACTAGAACAGTAAACAAACTTACCAACTTTATTATTTATAGCAGCAGTTATCAAACTAACGCTAGCACCAACAATATTTTTTGTAACAACATAAGGAGAGAAGACACTTAATCCCTCATAAGCTGTTGCAGCACAATGATATACAACATCAACATCTTTAGTTACTTTAACCATTGAATTATGAAAATTACAATCATATTGGTAGAATTCAACCTCAGGAGGAACATTATCAAGATAACCTCCAATTAAATTATCACAACCAATAACTTCATGACCAAGCTTAATAAATCTCTCAGCTAAATGACTCCCAAGAAAACCAGCCACACCCGAGATGAAAATTCTTTTTTTACCTGACTTATTCATAAAAACACCTAATCATGATTTAGATTATTAAAACATATATAAAGCTTTTGAGAAAAATAACCTGAAACTGACAAAAAAATATGAAATATCTTAATATATTCTTTTTAGTATATCTCTAAGTTCTTCAAATGTTAAGACCTTGAGTAAAAATATTAACGATATATAGATTATTACACTTATAGATATAGATACTATCGCTTCAGGTATTACTGACATTACAAGGAACTTTTTTAGTAGAGATAAAAGAACTATAAATATTGCTCCTGCAAACAATGTCTTAAAAAAAGACTTTGTATCAAAAGCTAACACAACTTCTCGCTTCATATAAACAAAACTCATAAAAGATATGTATATGTAAGCAATAAGAGTTCCAATCGCAGCACCATTAATTCCAATTAAAGGTATGAGTATAATGTCAAGAATTATATTTATAATCGCTGCAACAATAAAAATTTTTCCCGTAATTAATGGTTTCCCAATTCCCGATAAAATAGAACCATTGATGCTTCCAGAGACATTTATTAAAGCGGCAAGAGAAAGTATTCTCAAAACAGCTGATGCTGGTTCAAATTCAGCTCCAAACAATAATCTTAATATTATTTCAGGGAAAACCATCATAGTAAACGAGATAGGTATAAATATTATGCTTCCATACTTATACAAAGAAGACACACCATCCATCAAAAGAGATTTCTTGTTTCTTGTCCAAAGTTCAGATACCAAAGGAAGCAACACAATTGTCAGAGAAAATGTAAACTTAGAGAGAATCTTTGTAGTAGGATATGCTGCTTGGTACAAACCAACATCCTTAAGTGACATGAAAAGTGTCAATAGAAAAGTATCAACATTTGAGAATATCACGACTGAAAAGACAATTATGATTGATGAACCTCCAAAGACAAATAATTTTTTTGTTAAATATTTTGACAAGTTTGCTTTCACTTTAAAGAAATCAGGGAAAAACTTCTTGATAAAAAATGGGATAAATAATATGGGCATCACTATTACAAACAACTGAGCGTAAAATGGAGCGTATAGACCAAACCCAAATCTTATCATGATAAAAGTTCCAACTAAGAGTATAACATTTTGAAGAGTTTCTGTAAAAGAATAATAGTTCATCTTCTGAAAGCCTTTAGAAAGATTATACCATAAGAATAATACTGGTGTTAGTATAAAATAAATCCCATATATTATTACTAGACTCTGATATTGGGGAACACCAAAATACTTTTGGGCAAGGAACCCTGAAAAAACTATTGACAATAAACCAACTGCAAGATAAGTTATTGTATGTATAAAGAAAGTCAGATATATTGATCCTTTAAGATTTGAAAGATTCTTTTTGGCTAAAAATTCAGGAATATATTTTATCATGGCTTGATTAAGACCAAAATTTGTGAATACTAACAGAAGAGAAAAAAATGCAATTACAGAATAAAAAAAACCATAAAACTCAATTGAAGTAGACCTTGCTAAGTAAAGTCTGAAAATATAACTTACAACTGCCGATACTACCCCAAAAGAAAATACTAACATAGAATTATAAACTGCTTTTTTTGTATAACTTAAGTCAACCATTTTTTATCTAATCAAAGTTAGTTCTTTAATTTCTCTAATAGAAAATATATAGAAATAATCTTACTTATAATACTTTTCATAGAAAAAATTATCTGCCTATACTTTGATATTCAAAACCATTATCTTTTATGACTTTTGGATTGTAAATATTTCTTCCATCGATGATTACATGTTTTTTCATCAATTTTTTCATCAGATTAAAATCTGGTTCTCTGAACTGATCCCATTCAGTTACGAGAATGAGGGCATCAGCATTTTTTAGAATTGAATACTGGTCTTTTCCCAGTTTTAATCCTTTGACATACTTTGCCGCTTCAGGCATAGCCTCTGGGTCAAAGGCATAAACATCAGCATATTCTGCTTTTAATTGTTCGTAAATAACTAATGCTGCTGACTCTCGAATATCACTTGTTTTAGGCTTAAATGATATTCCCCAAAGAGCAATCTTTTTCCCTTCTAAGTTTGGTAAAAACGCTTTTAACTTTGGAAGAAGAGATCTTTTTTGTCTTTCATTAACATAATCCACTGCACGTAAGATATTTGAAGAAAGATTATAATGTTCCATTGTTTGAGCTAAAGCCTTAACATCTTTTGGAAAACATGATCCACCATAACCTGCTCCTGCCTGTAAAAATCTCGGTCCTATTCTTGAGTCAAGACCCATACCTCTTGAGACTTCCTTTATATCTGCACCCGTAGCTTCACACAGATGAGATAATTCATTCATGAAACTTATCCTTGTTGCAAGCATAGCGTTTGAAGCATATTTAATTAGTTCCGCAGTCTTAACTTTTGTCACCACAAGTGGCTTATCTGCTCTTACGACAGGACTATAAAGTTGCGATAACAATTTCTGAGCTCTTTCTGACTCGGTTCCTATAACAACTCTGTCTGGAACTCGAAAATCCTTTACAGCCGCCCCTTCTCTTAAAAATTCAGGGTTTGAAGCGACGTCGAATGGGTGCTTATCATTATTATGCTTCTTTATTATCCTTGCTACCTTGTCAGCTGTACCTACAGGAACTGTGCTCTTATCAACTATGACCTTATAACCATTTATGTTTTCTCCAATTTCTTTTGCAACATTGAAAACATATTGAAGATCTGCTTCACCATTTGCCTTTGGAGGAGTGCCAACACATACAAATATCACATCAGCATCGTGAATGGCTTGTTTTGAGTTTAATGTAAAGAATAATCTTTTTCCTTTATAATTTCTCATAACCAAGTCTTTTAATCCAGGTTCAAAGAAAGGCATTTTTCCTTTTTTTACAGCCTTGATTTTTTCTTTATCAATATCGACGCAAATAACAGTATTCCCTAAATCAGCAAAACAAGTTCCTGTTACAAGACCAACATAACCAGTTCCAAAGATAGCAATTTTCATACTACTTCAGAATGGCGACGTGTTTATATAAATTTCTAAAAAAATAGCTAAAAATGGACAAAATTAAACCTTTTAAAATAAAAAAATCAGAAAGCTTTATAAATTGCTCAAGGTTCACAAGCTATGGACGGCCATAGTGGCGTGGTTCTACCCGATCCCTTTTCGAACTCGGAAGTCAAGCACACCGACGTTTCAAGCTGTACTGCACTCATGTGCGGGAACCTTGTTTAGCTGTCCACCTTTTCTTTATTTAAAATGAAAACTTACCCAGGACTAAAATGCGACCATAAAGTTGACTTCTCAAAAGAAATCTTTGTTTGTAAAAAATGCAAACGAAAAATAAACACACAAAAATTAACAATTGGTTCTGCTCAAAAAGGATTTGAAGATTTTGTCAACTTAGATATTCTAAGATTCCCAAAAGTAGATGTGATACATGACTTGAATAATTATCCCTGGCCATTTAAAGATAATCAATTCAAAGTTATACATGCAAGCCATATAATAGAACACTTAGATGTAAACAGAGCAATGAAAGAACTCCACAGGATAACCATGAAAGGGGGTGAAATAAGAATAAGAGTACCCCATCATAGCAGTCCATTCAAAAGATTATCACACTTATATGAAGGATTTAATATTGAAACCTTCACAAACCATTTCTATGAAGGAACCATCTATGCGGATGTAGAATTCAAACAACTAGAAGTTAAAGTAATGCTTTTTGGAGCAAAAGCATATATGAAAGCAAAACACCTCAAGCTGCTAAACTGGTTCATAAATCTAAAAGGAATTCAAAAAATATACGAGCGATTCTTCTGCTACATAATGCCAAGTGCAGAAATACACTATAAACTAACTCCATTAAAAGGTAAGAAAAAACGAGTTGTTTAATTCTTCTTAAGTTTTGCAACAAAAAAACCTTGAGTTCCAGTCTTATGAGGCCAAAATCTTCTGCAAAGATTAATTCTTGGATCTAATTTTTCTCCAAAAACTTCTGTTGGAGCTGGGCTTCCAACACTCAAACCAGTATCTAGAAGTGACATGTCATCAAAGTCTTGCAAAAACCAGTTAATTACCATCTCATTCTCTTCAGGTTCAAGAGTGCAAGTAGAATAAACCATTTCACCACCAGATTTAAGACATCTATAAGCTGCTGCTAATAAGTCTTTTTGAATCTTGACACGAGAATTAATACCATCAATGCTTCGCTTATCAAACCAATCAGGACTATCAGTAAAATTTCCTGAACAAGGTACGTCAAGTAAAATTTTGTCAAACATAATCTCAAAGTCATCAGCATATCTGGAATCCTTTTTGTAAACAATAACGTTTGATGCACCCATACGCTCAATATTATTAACTAAGGAGTCAGCTCTATGAATATTATTATCAAGTGCAACAATAACTCCTTGATTTCTCATAATTTCAGACATTTGAGTTGTTTTTGAACCGGGTGATGCAGCCATGTCTAAAACTAGTTCTCCTGACTTTGGAGCTAAAACAATGGGCGGAACCTGACTTGCAGCTTCTTGAAGATAATAAAGACCAAGTAAATATTCTGGAGTTGAACCAAGAGAAAAAGATGACTCATAAAAATATCCTGCTTGAAGAAAAGGAATTTTCTCTGTTTTAATATTATTTTTTGATAAACGTTTAATTAGTTCTTTCTTTGAAATCATATTAGTATTCACTCTAAAAGATGGACGAAGAACTATTTCAGGGTCAAATTTCTCACCAAGTTCTGCATAACGCTTCAAAAAGTAGTTCATAAAAAAGAGATTGTTAGAGAATATTTATAAATATTTATAAACCATTTATTTTTGATAAAAAATATAAAACTTATATGTGAATAAAATAATAATTAGAGATATATAACTAACCTATAACTAGGAAGGTTTTAGAGGGATGATTATAAATGGTTAAAGTAGGAATAATTGGTGGTTCAGGAGTATATAATACAAAACTTCTAAAGAATGAAGAAAAAATAAAGATTAACACACCATATGGACCAACATCAGATTTAGTAACAACAGGTACAATAAATGGGGTGAATGTTGTGTTTATTCCAAGACATGGCTCAAAGCACACAATAAATCCTACTAATGTAAATTATAGAGCAAATATTTGGGCATTAAAAGAATTAGGAGTAACACATATAATCGCCTCAAACGCGGTAGGTTCACTGCGCGAAGAGTACAAACCAGGAGATTTAGTTTTTCCAGATCAATTCATTGATAGAACAACAAAAAGAATATCAACCTTTTATGAAGGAAATAAAGTAGCACATATAAGTGTTGCAGAACCTTTCTGTATTAATCTAAATAAACTATTGTCCTCAAAGGCAAAAGAAGCAAGATTTAGATATCACAACAAAGGATGTGCAATAATCATAGAGGGACCACGATTTTCAACAAAAGCAGAATCAAAAATGTTTCAGAATTGGGGCGGGGATATTATAGGAATGACTACAGTACCTGAGTGCGTCTTAGCAAGAGAAGCAGGAATATGCTATGCATCAATAGGAATGGTAACAGATTATGATGTGTGGAAAGAAGGAGACGAAGTATCAACAAAAAAATTAATTGACACTATGAAACAAAATGTGGAAAAAGTAAAAAAAATAATTACAGAATCAATAAATGAAATAGAAAAATTAGACAATACTTGTGGCTGTAAAGATGCAATAAATCAAGCATTCATGTAAATCACCAAAAACTTAATAAAAAAAATTTAGGATAAAAAAATGAAATTAGACGAAATAAAAAAAACAGTAAGAACAATTCCAAATTGGCCAAAAAAAGGAATCATGTTTAAAGACATAACAACTCTATTAAATAATTCTGAAGCATTTAAATCAACTTGCAATCTACTTTATGAGCATTACAAAAATAAAGGAGTACAAAAAGTTGCAGGTATAGAAAGTAGAGGATTTATTTTTGGAAGCGTACTTGCAGAAAAATTAAGTGTTGGATTTGTACCAATAAGAAAACCGGGAAAATTACCTGCAAAGACAATAAAAGAAGAATATGAGCTAGAATATGGAACTGATTGTATAGAAATACATGAAGACGCAATAAAGTTAGGAGAGAAAGTTGTAATTATTGACGACTTAATTGCAACAGGTGGAACTGCAAAAGCTGCATTAAATCTTGTTAGAAAAATTGGTGGTGAAGTTTTAGAATGTGCATTCATAATTGATTTGACTGGGTTGGGTGGAAAAGAAAAGTTAGACTGCCCAATATTTACCATGATGGAATTTAAAGGAGAATAAAAATACATAAGAGAAAATAAAAAATGATAGAAGAAAAAACAATAAAAAATAATGAATATGAAGAAAACAAAGAAGAATATGATATTTTTGGGCTAGGAAGTCCGCTCTTAGATGCAATAGTAAAAGTTGATGAGACTCATTTACTCGACATGAATTTGAAAAAAGGCTCAATGCATTTAATTGACTCAGAAAAAATAGACAAAACAATAGAACAATTAGAAAAAAAACAAATAACATTTATTCCCGGCGGAGACATTGTAAATACTGTTAGAGGTGTTGTTAATCTGGGCGGAAAAGGAATATTTTGTGGAAAAGTAGGTGTTGACAAACACGGATTAATGATTGAACAAAAACTAATAAATGATGGTGTGAAAGCATCATTAGTAAAAGGAAAAACGGGCACTGGAACGTGCATATCATTAGTAACGCCCGACTTTGAAAGAACATTTCTAACAAACCTTGGAGCAGCAATAACAATAGAAGAAAAAGAACTATTAGCAGAGGACATTAAAAGAAGCAAAATAGTTTATCTTAGTGGATATATACTTGAAGCGGCAAACTTACGAGCAACTGCAATAAAAGCATTAAACGAAGCAAAAAGACTGGGAAAATTAGTGGCAATAGATTTAGCTGACCCAAGTCTTGTTACAAGATGCAAAGAAGATTTAAAAGAAATTGTTATGGACTATGCAGACATATTATTTGCAAATGAATCTGAAGCAGAAGCATTTACTGGACTTCCACCAATACAAGCCACAGAAGAGCTTGGAAAATACGCTCAAATTGCAATTGTAAAAATTGGAAAAGAAGGTTCACTTTTAAATGTCAGAGGAAAAATAGAAACAATAAAAGGGTTTAAAGCAAACGCAGTAGACACTACGGGCGCAGGAGACATGTTTGCAGCAGGTTTTATCTATGGAATAACGCATAATAAAACAGAAAAAGAAGCTGCAATAATTGGATCATATGTTGTATCAAAAATAGTTGAAGAGCTTGGTGGAAGACTATCAAACAAAATTGATGTAGAAAAAATTAGTTTAACTCAAGAGTAATTGAGCCATCACGCTCAATTTTTTTCATTACTTTATGTTCTTTTTGTTCATTAAATTTTTGAATTAAATCATCCCAATTCATCTTAGTTTTTTGAGCTACAACAACATCTAAAATATCTTTTACTAATTGATAGTTCTCATAAATTTTTTCTCCTTTAAGTTGATTTTCTTCAGCACTTTTTTCAAGACCAATAATTGTGTTTTCTTGATTCGAAACGATTTTTTTTATTTTATTTAAAGCTGCATTCTTTTTTTCTTGAGTTTTATTAACATGCTCTTGTTCAAATTTATCTGAGAAACGACTATCAACAGCCTCTGAGAAAGAATTAAAAGATGTATGTGAATCAAATTTTTCATTTAAAGATAAACATTCAAAAGGAACAATTTCAAAGTCAGGTTTGTCTTTATTTTCTTTAAATTCATAAACTCTAGGAGATATTTTTTTTGAAAACAAAGATATCAATTCTTTATAACCAACAGGTTTTGGTTTTGAATTAGAATCTATTTTTGCCAACATACATAATTCTTGAGCGTACAAACCACCCAAACTAAAGTCTACTGCAAAAGATTTTACTATCATATCCATCTCAGAGTCAGAAATTGTTTTAGAAAACTCTTCTTTAGAAATAATAGGCGTATTAATTTGAGAAGGTGGCATTTGATATTTTACTCCACCCCTTACAGTTCTATCTTTCCATTTATGAGCGTCGAGAGCACCAATTATGATATCATTTTCATCTGAAAGAATAATATTTCCCTTTGCAAATAATTCAAGGTATAAATTCCTTGTCTCCCGACCTGTAAATTCGATTTTAATAATTCTTTCAAAATTAATTTGAGATATGGACTTAACCTTCATACCTAAGAGGTGTTTTCTTAAAAAACTACAAAAACCGGGTGGAGTCGGATAATCTTCTTTTAGATTGCTTAAAAATGCAAGTGTTGGTTTAGATTTAAGAAGAATCTTTTGACCTGCTTTATTGAATATAAACAAGAATAAATCCTCTTTTTGAAAAACCTTATCAATTCTTGAATTAACAATTACTTCGAACTCTTTTACCAAATAATACAAATCCAATGAACTTAATTCAAGCTTCATAATAGAACAATAAATTAACTGACTATAAATTTTTTTGTATAAATTCTTCTACTTCTTCAACATCTTCTAGTTTTCCAAGGTGAACACAATAACTTTTTAAAATTTTAACTTTAAACTTTCCTTGTTTTGCAAGAATATCAATTGCTGATGTTAGTTCATATTCTCCTCTTGGAGAAGACTCGATTTTTTCAAGAACATCAAATATTTCAGGAGTAAACTTGTAAAGACCAACATTAATCAGATTTGAAGAAGGATGTTCTGGCTTTTCCTCAAGTTCCACTAAGAAATCTCCTTTTACCTTTAAAACCCCATAATGCTTTGGATCAGGATGTTCCTGACCAAAAACATAATTGTAATCATCATCAAAATCAACATTCAACAGGTCATCTCTTGAAAAGAGATTATCTCCATTTATTACCACAAAATTTCCAGAGATATGATTCTTAGTGACAAGCACAGCATGACCAGTTCCTAAAGCTTTTTCCTGATCGACTAATTCAATTTCAAAAGGATAATTTGATTCATCTACAAACTCCTGAATTTTTTCTTTTAAGTAGTGCACAACAAGAATCACTTTCTTAAAGCCACAATCTTTTAGATGATTAAGAAGGTATGCTAAGTAAGGTTTCCCTTGAATCTTAATAAGTGGTTTTGGAGTGTCCTTTGTAAGATGAAGCATTCTCACTCCTTTTCCTGCTGCAAGAATAACTGCTTGTTTTGGATTTTTATCGTTCATAGAACTTGCAGAACAAAGAACCTTTTTATTTTTTGTGAAAAAAAACTACAAAAAATACCAAATACTGTTTTAAATATGGTTCTTAATGAATTATTCTTAAGAAAGCGTTACACCTTCATCTTGGACTTTAACAGCTAAAGCAAAGAAATAATCAGATAAGCGATTAATATATCTATAAACTTCATCACGAATTTGTCTGTCTCTAAGATATTGTGTTAGAGTTCTTTCAAGTCTTCTAGTCCTAACTCTTGCCTCATTTACTTCAATTGCAGCCAAGTTAGAAAACCTTTGAAAACCATCAAGAGATAATTCAAAACTTTCAATTTGAGACTCTAATTCTACAACATGATCATCACTAATAGGATTAGTAACAAATCCACCAACTTGAGATTGAGAAATTTCTCCTCCAAGTTGCCATAAAAGTGTTTGGACTCTTTGAAGAATTTCTTTTTGATTAAGTAAAATGTCACTATAAAGAGAAAAAGCTATCAACTTGTCAAGAACTATCTGCAAGGAATCTATATCTCCATTAACTTCTATAAGAACATCATCCTTTGAGACTCTATCGCCACTAAGAGTTCTAGTGGTTCCAGTATCACCAAATTTTGTGTATATATGTGAAAATTTTTTCATTTAAACCTCATTGATAAAATCTGATAAAAAAAATAAAAAATCACTTCACGTCGCAACCACCTGTAAAACCACAGCTTTCAGAACATTGAGTACAACCACCGACCTTAACCATAATTCCTTTCTTACATTGAGGACAGGTATCACCCAACTCTGAACCATAAGTTATATCTTTTTCTGGTTTCACTTCTTTTGCGACTTCTTTCTTTGCTTCTGATTCTTTCTTATCTTCTGACTTTTTATTATTTGCGGATTTGGAGTTCTTTTCTTCAGTATCTGCAGAAGTTGAAAGTATCTGCTCTGACCTACTTGCATCACGATAAATAGTTACGCCTTTACATCCGAGCTCGTATGCGTTCTCAAAAAGCTCTGCTGTTTGTTCAACAGTGAAATCAGCAGGTGCATTTGCAGTTTTACTAATTGAAGAATCAGTCCATCTTTGAACTGCTGCTTGAACCTTGACATGACTTATAGGCAAAAGATCCATTGCGCTGACAAAATAGTCCGGAAGAGTTCCATCTTCTTGTTGATATTCTTTTGCAAGAGGAATCATGACTTTATGAAACCCAAGTCTTGACTGTCTAAAAAACTCAAATGCATAGTATGGTTCAATTCCTGTGGATGTTCCAAGCATAGTACCAACTGTACCAGTTGGTGCTTGAGTTGTAAATGAAACATTTCTCATTCCATTCTTTTTTATTAAGTCTCTAACTTCTTGTGGCATTTGTTTCATAAAACCACTTTCGAGGAATTTATCTGCTTCAAATTTAGGGAATGGACCTTTCTCCTTTGCAATCATAGAAGATGATTTCATAATTTCAACAACTATAGTCTTGTATATCTTTTCTATGAGCTCTATACTTTCTTCTGAGCCATAAGTAACTCTTAATTTGATTAAAAG
>Ga0114931_10000702_pt1 | contig 41615 bp, 35 predicted proteins | sample 2SBtaG_FD_89579 | JGI IMG/M metagenome (GOLD analysis project Ga0114931, IMG submission 89579) | Deep subsurface microbial communities from Kolumbo volcano to uncover new lineages of life (NeLLi) - 2SBTROV14_V59a metaG | ecosystem: Environmental > Aquatic > Marine > Volcanic | place: Kolumbo... | reverse complement strand
GAAGAACAGAAACGATCGCGTCGCTCAAAACTCGTGTTTCCAGCCGTCGATGGACAGCGATTCCGTCGTGCCATCTTTCCGCTGAAGTTGAATTCCCTTGTTTTCGACGATTTCACCGATCTGCGTGATCGGAACATCGCTGTTCCATTCTGCGAGTAATTTCTCGGCTTGGACAGAAGACAGTGTAAAAAGCAACTCAAAATCTTCACCGTCGTTTAGAGCATGGTCGAGAGGCGATCGACCGCCATGTGCAAGTTTTGCCGCTTCACTGAGTGGAATCTTCTCAGCCCATAATTCTGCCCCCAGGTGACTCTCTTCCAGAATGTGTGCAAGATCCGCGGTTAAGCCGTCGCTAATATCGATCATGGAATGAATGTTCGCGATTTCCAGAATCTCTTGTGCTTCTTGAACCCGGGGAACGAAGTCGAGGTGTTTTCCCTGAAGACTCCCCCCCAACGTGCCGGTGACCATGATCCCGTCACCTTTATTTGCACCGCTTCGAGTGATTGGTTCTCGATTTTTCAGCACACCGGTTAAGGTGACGGAAACGATCAGAGGCCCGTTCCACGAGTTGGTATCGCCGCCGACAACAGCGACATCGAATTCGTCGGCAAGTTCCCAAAGCCCGCGGTAAAGCTCATTCAGAATCGACGAGGAACCTTTCGGAACGCAAACGGAGACAAGCGCGTATTGTGGGACGCCTCCCATCGCGGCGATATCACTGAGGTTGACCGCCAGAGCTTTTCTCCCGATCTGAGACGGGGTGGCTGTCTCGCGCGTAAAATGCACACCCTCCATCAGCGTATCGGTACACAACAGCGTTTTGTGACCCGCTCTGTCATCGACAACCGCGGCATCGTCACCAATTCCCAGCAGGACTTCCGGTCGAGAAACACCGTGTTCGCGCAACCTTCGAATGAACTCGAATTCGTTGGAATATTCAACCACAGAAAGAACCCGCAAACTCGGAGAAAGACGAGAAAGTGACCATGATTGCATCTTAAGCGGGTCACTCGGGTTTAGAAAGAGTATCTGGCAGAAGAGAATTTCAGCCTACTCCGATCCGGTCTCCGTGTTGGTGTGTAAGTATCCATACAGCGTTTCACCGTCCCGCAGAATATAAAATTTCAACGGTCCCCAGGATTTTCTCTCGGGATGGTTCATAATATAAGAAAGATTTTCGTGCGTGACGGTCTCCCAAATGTGAAGCCCGACAAGAATATCTCCCTTTTGGATGCCGTTCAGGTCGGCAACGCTTCCCGGCTTGACTTCGGCGATCTTCATGCCGCCTCGATATCTGGTATTCTCGAAGAGATTGCTACTGGAACGCCCCATTTCCACAGCACGCAGACCGAATGTTTTCCATGCCGTCGAAAGAATTTCCCGGTTCGAAGTCGACTGAGCACGAACCACGTTTGCTTTCGTAGTTCGCAAGGCCGTTCGACGTCCACTTGATCGCAATGAAAGTTTTAGCGTTTTAGTCGAGTTGTTTCTTTTCACAACCACGTCGATCTCTTCACCCGGTTCTTGATCGAGAAGCGATCTCTCGAAATCGACACGATCGACAATGACAACCCCACCCGCTTTGAGGATTTGGTCGCCGCTTCGGAAACCGGCTTCTTTCGCGGGAGAACCGTTGGGGGCGGCGGTGACGATGAGTTTTCGCAACTCCCCTTTTTTTTCGTCCCGCGAACGAAGTCCGTGATAAAGTCCATTTAATCGTTCGACGCTCATCAGCTTGGCAAGAATTTTTCGGGCATCGTCGATGGGAATCGCAAATCCAATCCGTTGTGCGCCGGCACGAATGGCGACGTTGATGCCGATCACTTCGCCATCCATGTTAATTAAAGGTCCGCCACTGTTGCCGGGGTTGATGCTGGCATCGGTCTGGATCAGGTTGTAATAGGATTGCGTTTCGTTGACTTCGACATTGCGACCCATCGCACTGACGATTCCCGAGGTGACCGTGTTTTCGTAGCCGAAGGCATTACCAACCGCGAACACCGATTCTCCAATCATCAGGTCGGAAGAGGTTCCCATGGGCATCACATGCAGCTTACCCATCGAATAGATTCTGATAATTGCCAGATCGAATTTTTTGTCGAAGGTGACCACCTTCGCCCGGTAAGTGCTACCGTCAACCATCGTCGCATTCAACGAATCGACATCTTTCACAACGTGATAGTTGGTAACGATATAACCGCGCGAATCGATAACGATTCCGGTCCCCATGCCGTTAATTTTTTTTGGTCGCGATGTGGGGTAATATCCACTGCCAGCCGAGGTCGTTTTTTCGCTGTGGATATTCACCACCGAGAGCCGTGCGCGTTTCAATGCGCGAACCAGAGGCGTTTCCCGACGGTTGCTCGCCCGAACGCTGGGTGGCATGGTTCCAACCACAGAAGCGAGGAATAAAACCACTGCGAGTTTCGAGTGTTTGACAAGCTGTCCGGTCATAGGTGTGAGGCTTTTCGACTTGAGTTTGCAAAATTGGCGATGCAGTCCTCCATCAAACGGTCGGCGAGACGACTCGCCTCTTTCTGCCGCTACGCTCCGTCGCAACGTGACACTTGGGGCTGAATCGGTTATGTCGAGTGTTTCGCTTGAGAGTGCAGGCTCAGCGATGCATAAACTACCCAACTGGACCAGGAAGCGAGCTTTGACGGCTGTATCGATTTCGCGTGCCATCGACAGCTTGAGGCATGGCGCGAAGTTTATCGACCAAGGCGTTTTCGTAAGAAAAACGAAGACTTGGGACAGATTTCTCTCAAGAAGAGATTTCAAACAGTGCTGGCTTTAAGCGCGAGCACAAACCATGACGAATAATCGGGAAGCATCGCCGCAATCTCGCTCCATTTCGCAATCATGGTGAATTGGACTGGATTCGAAATTCGAGTCGCAAATTCTTCGTGACCGGCACGATCAATACCTGATATTCCACAAGGTAGTCGATGAAGTTGTGTTGTTAAGTATCAAACCTTGTCAGTTCGACCATCTCAACTGAAGAGTTGAGGAACGACTTTTCCGCCATCGACGATTTTAATTGGTCTTCCCAGTGGACTCATCGTCTTCAGTTCGGGGTCTACTTTCACCGAATGACAGACGGAGCAAAGCAAATCGTTGACTGTCACGGGAGCATTGGAAACTGCGGTGCCGGTCTTGTTCGTTTTGCCGATGACCTGGCCGCCTTTGACACCACCGCCTGCCAGGGCGATGTTGAAAGCCCTGGGATAATGATCGCGCCCCGTTCGAGCATTCACGCGTGGAGTTCTGCCGAACTCTCCCATCCAGACGACGAGTGTACGTTCCAGCATTCCACGTTGTTTGAGGTCGGTGACCAGTCCCGCCAGGCCGGGGTCAACCTGCTTCGCAAGATTGCCGACTCGGTCGAAATTATCCAGATGAGTATCCCAGCCGTTCATGTTGACTTCAACGTAAGTCACGCCAGATTCCACAAGCCTGCGTGCCAACAAACAACCGCGACCGAAGTTGGTGTTGCCGTAAAGCGATTTCATCTTGTCCGATTCTTTGGAGATATCGAATGCATTGACATCGGTTCCTAACACCATCTGAGAAGCTTTATCGTAAAGCAGACTGTGGTCTTCAACGGTTTTCCTTCCGCCGTTCTGGGCGAAATCCTGTTCAAGGTTTTTCATCAAACCGAGTCGTCTTCGGTAACGATTTTTGGGAATGCGCGTGGCGACATTCGCGGGAAGTTGTCCCGGATTCCCCACGATGAACGGATCGTAATCGACGCCGAGATAACTCGCACCATACGTTCGACCGATGGAAACCACTGAGGGAATTTCCAATTCTTTGTCGGCAATCCGGAAAGCGATATTCGGGCCGATAGCCGGGTGCTTGATGCTTCCCGAAGGAAGATAGCCGGTGTGAATCTGGTAGCTGGCACGCTGATGGTTTCCTTCGCGGTTGGTCATGGAGCGAACGATGGCGATCTCTTTCATCGCTTTGGCGGTTTTTTCCCATCCGGAAGCGACTTCGATTCCCGCAACGGCGGTGGAAATCGCCTTGGTCGGTCCGCCTGTCGATTCACCCGGTTTGGGACTGAAAGTTTCGAACTGGCTGGGGCCACCACGCATCCAAAGAACAATCAGCGATCGTCCTTCTTTGCGGAGTGCGTTTGCGTTCGCGGCCAACAGATTGCGAAAACCCAAGCCGCCCAAGGCTGCTGTCGCAGAAACCGTTCGCAGAAAGCTGCGTCGTTTGATTCCACGACGTGTGAATTGGACCATCTGTTCGTGAATTTGGCTCATGATCGCTCCTCGTTGAATGGGTCAGAATGCCATGTAATACATGGCATTCAAATTTTTTGTAATTATCTTTTTGTGAGGAATTCGCTGGAGTTCATCAGACTCCAGAGCAAATCCTCGAAGGCTTCGACTCTATTGTTGACCTTCTTCAGATAACTCTCACAGGTTTTCAATTCTTTTTTCGAGGGTTCTCTGGCGAGAACCATCAGATAGACTTCCGAGATCGCTGCACTGTCGTCTTGATGTTTGCGCAGAATTCGGGCCAGCTTGGTGTTGCCGGTGCCACGCATCAAATTTTGAATTTGCGGTTGATTCATCATGAAAAGAGCTTGCGGAATATCGCCGGTGAGATCATCCTGCGATGTCGAGGGATCGTAAGCGAATGTCAGCGAAAAACCCTGCCGACCTCGCGTGGCTTGCCTGCGGCGATTTGCCTGTTGCTGCCGATTTCCAGCAAAGTTACGCGCTTGATTGACACTCAAAATTTGGACGATGGCATTGTAGATTTGGTCGGCCCGTAATTTCGTCGGTTTGGCGGTTGCGAAAGTCAGTTCTTCTTTCGTCGGGTCGTTCAAATAGCTGGATCGTTGATAGGTTTTTGTGTTCGCGATCACTTCGAATAACCACTTGACGTTATAACCGGACTCGGTGAAACCCTTCGCGAGGTAATCCATGACTTTGGGATACGCTGCGGATCGTTCTGGACCGATGTCGTCGATGGGCATATAAAACCCTTCACCCAACATTTCAGCCCAGATTCGATTCACATAAGCTTTGGAAAACCAGGGATTTTCCGGCGATGTGATCTGTTCGGCAAGTTCGCGACGACGTTCGAGGTCGCTCAGCCCTTGGGGAGCGGCCTCTTTGTTGACGAAAAAGATGGGATCGACCCGTTTCCCGGGCTGGGCAGGATTTTTCAAATCCGGCATGCGGTATTCGGCTTGACCGCGGAATCGATTAGAGGTTTGCTGCCATCTTTTCAATTCCTTCATGTTTAGTTTATTGTCTTTGTTTTCATCGAACCGATTGAGGATTTTCCGAAAATTTCGAGCGAAGCGAGCACCCTTCAATTCTGATAAGGCAATTTGTTTGTCCTTGTTTTTATCAAACCGTCGAAGAAGTTGAGTGATATCCAAACCTCTTCGCTGTTTGCGATTCACTTTCACCGAAAAGACTTCAAAGCTTCGCGGGGTCTTTTTTCGATTGCGACGGACTCGGGTGCGAGGAAAATACGCCGCTAACTGATGAAATTGCTCTCGCTTCCACGAATCTGTCGGATGGTCGTGACAGTTGGCACATTGCAATTGAATTCCCATGAAAATACGGGAGGTTTCAGCGGCAACTTCGACCGCAGAACCGAAGTGAGCAAAGATAAAACCGGTCGCACCGTTTTCGCGAATGTCGCCCGTGGCGGTAATCATCTCGGTGACGACTTGATCCCAACCCTGGTTGGTTTTCAGTTGTTCTGTCATCCAGCTTTCGAACGTCGGCAGAGATATCCGGGCACGTTGATCGGTCGCGCGGGAATAGATCACATCCCGCCAATATCTGGACCAGTTCACGGCAAAGTCGTTTCGGTTCAGCAATTGTTTTACGAGTTTGCGACGTTTGTTGGGATTGGGATCGAGACCGAACCGCGTCACTTCTTCGGGTGCGGGTAGTTTTCCAGCAAAGTCGAAAGTCACTCTGCGAAGAAAATCTTCATCGCTGGTGAGTGATGACGGCATGACCTTCGCTTGCTTCAATTGCTCTAAGATCAGCCGATCCACTTCTTTGGAGACTTCTGAAGGGGTTTTGTGATCTCCGGCTGAGAGTGGTCGAATTGAAAGATTTCCAATTCCAAGAGCGATTCCAACGACGACAAGCGATCGGAAGATGCCCTTCCGGGATAAGTTGTTCTGAGTCATTTTTTCCCCTCTTCATGGCAGGAGGTAAGCGAGACGAAACTACCTTCTATTGAATCAACCCCGGATGGAAGAAAATGATGCTTGTTTTTCCAAATTCTCTAGTTGGTTTTTCCAAATTCCCGATCAATCATCTCTTGAGATCGATTATCCTCCGCACGAAAAACCATTCGAATCGATTCTAACATTTCTTCAGCTTTGGAGTCAGTGGAACCCGTATGATCGATGAGTTTTTGCGAATTGTAAAGACGAGGTGAATTAAGTTGTCGCGTTTGAGTCGAGTGCTAAACTCCCAATGCGCACGAAAAACCCGGAAGATATTTCCGGGTTGAAATAGAGCGAGTTTTGAGGGGATGTTCGAAAAGAAACCGAAATCAGTCGGTTAACTCGCTAAAACGGTGTTTTGAGAAACCGCTTCCGTATCTTTTCTTTTCATTTCATCAAGGATCACCGGGTGCCATTCTTTGTCGCGCAATTCGGTCGGAGCGTAATTCTGCCGTGCCCAGGTTCTCAATCGCATTTCCTCAACGACATCAAGATTTCCGTCAACTTCGGAATCCTTAGTTGCAATAGTGTTCATAACGAACCTTTCTCCTCATAAATCATTCAAATAGACATCAAATTGAAAAAGAACGGGGATTTCCTTACCCCAATGCGTAGCGCATCCACAGAAGAATTGATCGTGAATACAGGCACAAGTATAGCAGTTTTTTCTTCAAAATGACAATTATATCTCGGGAAAAACCCTCATTTATGACGTATCTCGTTTCTATATAACAAGTTAGAGAATGGCGTCATTTTTAGATTTCTCGAAGATTTGGAATAAATTCTATACATTATTTCATATACCGTATTTCATGGAGATCGTCTTGCCCCAAGACCAAGCCTTAAACTATCTTCCCGGTTTCCCACAAAACAACGATTCCAATTCATCGAGCGCATCATCTATGGATGAAAATGATCCCATTGGGACTTTTGACACCACATCTGAGGATCTGGAAAATCTTTACCAGCGTGCGTTGGAAACGATGGAAGAGGTCGAGAACGACTTGAATTTTGCGTCCGAAGTTTTGAACCGACCAGCAGACCAGGCGGTGGCAGAAGATGAATCGGCACAGGCCACTCAGACGATTGTCCCTCCGTCACCCGAGGCGAAAAGGGAACGGAACAGTGAAGGCCCGAACTCGCTGAAGCAGATCATCGAAGCAGCTTTGTTTGTCGGGGGAAAGCTTCTCACCAAAAAAAAGTTGTGTGCGCTTCTGCAAGGAGACTTTCAAGCGGACGATGTTGTGCTGGCCATTGAAAAATTGAATTTGCAATACGAAGGTGAAGAACGCCCCTACATCATTCACCTGGGAGAAGGGGGTTACCGCATGGCGATTCGAGAGGAATACGATGCAGTAAGAAACCGTGTGTTCGGTCTGGGGCCGAAAGAAGTTCGACTTTCGCAGGATGCGCTGGAAGTTCTCGCCTTCATCGCCTATCGTCAACCGGTTACTTCGAAAGATTTGGAACAAATCCAGAAGAAGTCGTCCCATGGAATCCTGCAGCAACTTATCCGCAGGCAGTTAGTCGTCATCGACCGAGAAGAACATAAAACCAGAGAAGCAGTAGCATACAAAACATCGGACCGATTTTTGAAGGTGTTCGGCATTTCTCACTTGGAAGAGTTACCTATTGCAGAAGAGTTGGAGTTCAAATAGAGGGGGATGGTGTTCCATTCCAGTTCGAGAATACTTCGTGCATTTTTTTAATGTGGCCGTCTCGATCGACACAAGCTAAAACGCTTTCACCCGTTGCGATGAGCGAGTCGTCTCGAAACACCTCATAGCGATGCTTAAGTTTGGCAGCACTCATTTTCGTCAACGTGGTTTTCAGTGTGAGTACGTCGTCGTATCTTGCAGGAAGATGGTACCTGCAGGTAAAAGAAGCCACGACGAGAAAAAGTCCGCGTTCCTCCATTTTCCGGTAATTGCCACCCTGTGCGCGAAAAAGCTCGGTGCGGCCGACTTCGAAATACTGAATATAATTCGCATGATGTAAAAACCCCATCGCATCGGTATCACAATAGCGTACTCGAATTTCGATTTCGTGTTGTTCGATCATGATGAAAAGACCACTGCTTTGTCTACTTTGCGGTGAGCGATGTATCGTAGGTTCTGCCTGATGGCTTTCCTCCGTTTTGACGGTCTTCGTTCAAAGCCAGTTGATAAAGATGTTTTCCTGCTGCGGTAGGGTACTTTGTATCGAGACATGCCTGGCAAAGCGAACTTGCCGGGATATTGATGCTTCTGGAGATGGCATCCAGGGGAAGATATCGCAAACTATCCGCACCGATCGATGCGGACATCTTTATTTCGTCCTCACGCTTGAGTTCGGAACCGTCCATAAATTTGGGTGCAAAGAGTTCTTCGATCGTAGACATGTCGATTCCGTAAAAACACGGACCGATAATCGGAGGACACGCCACACGCACATGAACTTCGCGAACTTTTCCACGTTCTTTCAGTTGCGAGATCAAGGCCCGCATGGTGGTCGATCGGACGATGCTGTCTTCTACCAGAAGGACTTTCTTTCCGGCAAGCACTTCGGGAAGTGGCGTGTACTTCATCCGTGCTTTGTCTTTGCGATTTCTGCCTTCGATGAATGTTCTTCCGGAATAACGATTGCGCAATAGCCCTTCCATCAACGGGAGTTTCAGTCGGTGAGCCATACTCGCAGCGGCACCCTTTGCGGTATCGGGAACGGGAACCACGATCGTTTGGTTGTCGAGCGGAATATCTTCGATCTCGGCCAACTCTTCTCCCAATCGTTTTCGAACGAGGTACACGCTCCGTTCGTCAAGACGACTCGCCATGTTCGCAAAATAGATCCACTCGAAAAAACAATGTGCTCTATTAGGATTCGCCACATACTGTTTGAACTCCAACCGACCATCTTCGATGATCGCTGCACAGCCGGGTGGGAGATCTTTAATGGTTGAAGCAGGAAAACCGAGGTTGGCCAGAGCGACACTTTCGCTTGCTGCTGCGAAGAGACTTCCGTCGCAGGCATAGCATAAGGGGCGAATGCCGAGCGGGTCTCTCGCGACCAGCATATTGCCGCGCGCATTCAGAAAGACAATGTTGTACGCACCATCGAGTTTTTCGCTCAATTCCGAAATGATTTCCAACAGATTGTTACTGGGATTCTTCGCAATGGCCTGGCTGATGAGGTGCATGATAATTTCGGTGTCGGTTTCCCTCGAAAGATGGAAATCTTCTTGAGAAACAATCTCCTTGCTGAGTTCGGGATAATTCGCAAGTTGACCGTTAAAACCGAAACTGAACCATTTCGATTTTTCCAGATGATGTCGCTCGAACGGTTGAGAGTAACTGCGATCTTCTTTCCCACAAGTTGCGTAGCGAACATGGCCGATGGCTGCTGACCCCGCATACTCCTGCATAATCGATTCGAATTTCTTCTCGTGATTGAGACGAAAGACTTCGGTCACGCTGCCCAGATCTTTATAGGTATCGATCAGTTGGTTTCGATTGACGTTATAACTCGAGAAGCCTGCTGCCAACTGTCCCCGATTTTGAATATCCAATAGAATTCGAGGAATCAACCGCGAAGCGTGGTTTCTCCCTTCAAGAGGAGCAAATTCGCTCTGAGGAGTACCCGGTAGATGATAGACTGCGGCAACGCCGCATTCATGCTTCAAATCGGACATTCGGTTTTCCTGATTCGAGGAGATTCCACAAATTTTTATCGGATGGGATGAAAAAGAACGGGATCATGATCGGCGGGATTGAATGGGAAGAAAGGTGCGAAACCTCGAGGAGTGAATGGAATCGAATCACACGACCTATCATACTCGGCTGGCGAGAACGTTCCATCCTACCTCACCGAAAACTTCAAAAAGTCGTCGCTTTTGTTCGAAAAAGCCGAGTAAATAGTCAATTTTCTAAAATCGAAGGGAATCGGAATTCTGAATTTGCGTTCCGTCACTTAGAATATCAGGCCAAATGAAATCGCACCAAGTCATCGAAAATCAATCCGATTTCGATTCCATCTGTGAAGAAATCGAACGGGAAAAGCTCGTCGCATTCGACACGGAATTCATCTCTGAGGACACCTACAGCCCGGAACTCGCGCTGCTTCAGTTTGCGACACAAGAACGCTCCGCGATTGTCGATCCGTATTCGATCGAGAATCTGAATCCCTGGTGGGAGTTGATGTGTGACGAGAAAACACGCATCGTCGTTCACGGCGGACAAGCCGAGATTCGTTTTTGTTTTCGGGCAGTGGGGAAGGCTCCTCAAAACCTGGCGGACGTGCAACTGGCGGAAGGTTTCCGAGGACGAAGTTACCCGCTTTCTTATGCGAATCTGGTTCCGCGGGTGCTGGGACAGCAAATTCACAGCAAGCAAACACGGACAGACTGGCGGCGCAGGCCGCTCTCGGAAAACCAAATCGAATACGCTCTGGAAGATGTCAATTTTCTTCTACCGATTTGGAAAAGTCAAGAAAAATCGCTTAAGAAGCTCGACCGCATCGAATGGGCCGAAGAAGAATTTCAGAGATATATCGAACACGAAACCGTGGACGAATCGCGAGAATGCTGGACTCGCATCTCTGGAATTGTCAAATTACGATCCCGCGAGCAAATGATTGCACGCAAGCTGGCCTTGTGGCGGGACGAAAAAGCGAAGCGAGAGAACAAACCGCTTCGACGCGTGTTGCGCGACGATTTGATTCTGGAAATCGCCCGCCAGAAACCGAACTCCCCTGAAGAACTTTCCCGATTGCGCGAAATGACGCGCGGCTACAACAGGAAGTTGTGGCCGGAGATTCTCAACTGCGTGAAAGAAGGGACCGCGGTTCCCGAAAACCAACTCCCCAAACGTGCCATCGATGATGGCGATCGACAATTGGACGAACAGGTTCTCGCACAATTTCTAAGCCTTGCATTGGCCAATCGATGTGCGGAGTTGAACATCGCGAAACAACTCGTCGGTTCCAACGACGACCTCAAACAATTAGTACGCTGGCATTTTCAAAATGGCAAATCGAACTCGACACCAGTTCTCGCCACCAGTTGGCGAGCTGAAGTCTGTGGCAAACTCATCGAAGACGTACTGGACGGTCGCGTCGTGATCCGCGTCGCCGAACCCGAAAGCAACCACCCGCTGGCCTTCGAGTATCGGGACGGGGTGTGACGGCGAGTTGCTGTAGTAGAATTTGTCAGTCTGGCTTTCCCTTCGCTTTGAGTTGCCGGTCATACGCAGCGCGGATTGCTTGTTCAAGTTTGTCTGGTTTCACTTCGTACTTTGAAAAGTTCTGTATGTTATCTTGCTTGACATGAAGCTGCCCTTCGCCAACATTGCCTCGATGTTGGCCTCGCGAATAGTAAGGATTCGTTTTAACTTCGTGAGAAGAGAGAACCCAATAACGAATAACGTCTCGCCATACCGCAACCCACACGAATACATCGCAACATCCCGGTTTCACTTGTTGGAAGTTCATCCAGAAATTCTTTTTTGAATTCGAAGCCAGGGCTTTCACATATAGTGGGGCACTCATGTCAGAATCGACCGCGCGGGACGCTTTAACTTCAATCCGAATGCTCTCAAGAAAAAAATCATATTGTCCAGAGTATTCAGGATCAGTCTTTTTTGTAGGTTTCTGAAGATCTGGTACCAATTCTTTCAAATGCCCTTGCGCCCAAGCTTCGCCGAAAGTGCGAAGTGCGCTGATTTCAAAGATGTACAAGAACAGGTTTCTCGCGATGTAGTCGTCACGAAGTTCGTAATATCCGTCCAGAGTCAGAAAATCCATTGCAAGTAGCGTGGAAATGATGTACTCGTATTCGTTGAATGGATAAACGGAAACAAGCGAGGCGAGTCGTTCACGAACCTCATGCTCGTCGGGTAGCTTTGCCAGAAGCAGATCAAGTTAATCTTTGAGATGTTCCATGCTTTTTAGAACAGCGATTTCTGAGGCGTCGATTGTGGATTTTCCACCAGAGTCGTTGCGTCGGAACCGATTTCCGGGAGTTCATCTTGAAAGGGATGTCCGTTTTGCCATCCGAGCCGTCCTGTCTCGCGATATCTCTCAAGACGACGAATCGTCATCTCAGCGTAGATTGGATCGATGTCTATCGTGAAACATTTGCGTTTGAGAATTTCCGAAGCGAGCAACGTCGTGCCGGAGTGAGCGAAAAAGTCGATCACCAGATCGTTGGGGTTCGAGCTAGCCCGAATAATTCGATCGATGCACTTCAAGGGTTTTTGAGCGTAGCAGCCGGAGACGTTTTCATCCATCCGGTAAAACACTTGCTGGATATCGACCCAAACATTACCTGCTCGAATGGTGTCCGAGCGACTTCGTTCAAGATTTTCCGTGAGCTTCCCGTTCACTTTCTTGTAATATCCACGAAGGATTTTTGGAATGTCCGTATATTCGGCATCGACATTGAAAATTGGCGTGCCTTTGATGTAATACAGCAATTCCTGTAGAACCGCCATCCAATTCTTTTGCGTCCCATAACCCCGCTGGTTCCGCATCGTGATGAAACTTCGAGGAGAAAAAGGCTGATCTCGCATCATCAGTATGAAATCCGGCAACGGCTGGAAACCGTCGTTTTGGTCCGCACCCAGCCAGACATAAAACGACGCGTTTGGGGCTAACACGGCATCCGTGAGAGACACCCAGTCTCGGCACCAATCGATAAACTCGGCGATTGACCGAAGCTCGAATGCAGCAAGATTGTAGGGAGGGTCGTGAATCGCTAATTGCGCGCGCGCTCCGACCATCAGGTTTTTAACAGCCTCTGTATCCGTAGTATCGATACACCCTACACGGTGTCCAAAGACGCCATCTTCCCAAATCTCACCGGGTCGAAGTCGGCAGTGTGGAAGGAGTTGCTCTCTGACGTCCGGCGACGAGTCAAGTCTCGGAAGTGGGTTGTTTTTCATAGGCTTTGCTTCCATGCACTGTGTGTGTTTTGATTATCGCAGATGTGGTTTTCATGAATTGTGCTTCGATAGAGTATCTGGCAGAGTGTCGGCATTCAACCCTGCAATGTTGGTCTGCGTGAAAGACGAAACTCAACTCACGACTCCGTTTCTTCGAAATCGTCGCTTCATCGAGGTTGCCATATTGAAGAGTAGAAGCGACAGGAAAGCCCAGGTTCGGCAAACGCCTGGTTTTCGTAAAACTCCAATCCCGGCACCCATCATTTTCTGTATTACGTGAGATTCAGATCAAGAAATAATTCTTTGATATCAAATCGTACCGTCTCGATTGCCTCGCAGATTTGTTTGACATGGCTTTCAGCTACAAATTGATTTCCTTCAATCTCTGGTAGTTCTTGATTATCAGCAGAATTTTGCGCCTCATAAAAGTGATGGAAAATCGGTACGAGATTCGTGAGATAGTGATCGTGAATGATCTTCAACAGCGGAGTTGGTGAAGAAATTGATCGAGATCGTGCGATGTTTTCCTGGATGATATGAGTCGGATCGCCACCCGCATTGCGATAGATACCGAGATATCCAATCGCGTGAATCTCCCACCAAAACAAATCCTTGCGTTCAATTATGCGGTTCCACGGCATTAGGATATCCTCTACCCACTCAACAAGAAGGGAAGAAAGCGAGTCGTCGAAATAGCCACAAACCGATGTGTGTAAATATAAGAAGAGAAGATCAAATTCGAGAGTGAAGCTATCCCTGCGAGCGATGACAGCCGCTTCACCAGCAAATGCTGGAAATTGGGTCCAATCGCCAAACATCCCCAAGCGATTGTGACTCACGAATGTCGGTATGAGATCAATGTTCTCGTGTTGATCAACTCCCGTGCATAATTCAACCATGTCGGCTGGAAGGACGTCTTGATCACAAAACGGAATTTCGTTCGGACGCGGAAACGCCCCAGCAAATGCACTCAAAAGTCGATCATCAAGCTCATCTAACTTCACCGATTCGATCCTCGCAGTGACCGTAAATCAACAACATCAATCCCCAATGTTCTCCATCTTAATAATCGCGTCGGCAAAGGCTTGGCCGATGAGAGCCATCGTTTTCGCACAACCGTAATAGTGATAGCCTGCGTTGGAAGCTCCGCGTTTTCGTAAGGCGATTTCTTCCCGGGTGACCAGACTTGCTTCGAATTTCTTTAACTCAGCGTCGGCTTCGGTTCTTGTCAATTCGCCTTTCTTGACTTTGTTGCGCAGCTGGCGATTCCGCTGGCCGATTTTATCGTATTTCTTTTGAATGCGATCTAAAGGCATATCCCAGAACGGTGCGGTGCGCACGGCGATAACATTGCCTTGAAATTCAGGTAACGACGCCGGCGCTGCCATCGCTTCGCGGAATGTTCCGTGAATTTTCCGATATCTTGGTTCGAGGTTTTCGAGCGGACCATTCACACCTAACACGCCAATCACGAACGGCATCTTCGGTGTCTTCAAATCTTTACGAACGTCCCGAATAAATTGCGCCATCCATTCGCTGTATTTGTCGTATCCACCTTTTTGACCGCGGTGTGGATAGACCCCGGAATTCACCACATCGTTCCAACCCTGAAACCACACGAACCCCGCAATTTCATAACCTTGATTTTCGTCGTAGTTGGGATAAACCCGTTTGATGTCTTTCAAAATCTTATTGACGTAGTCAATCATCAATCGATAATAAACGCCGCTCTGTTTTTTCCTTTTGGCAATTTCTTCTTCGATGTTCCGCCCGCGTTTTTTTAACGATTGGATTTCCGATGCGTTCAGATCGTAGGGGCCTGCCGAAGGAGGACGAAAATCGGTATGTAGCGATTTTCCACCCCATGCAGTTTTAATGATCAGAACAGGTTGATGAAGCGACTTCTGCATGGTGATGCCAAAGGTGAATTCCGGGCCAATTTTTCCGCCGTTTTTAGCGGGATTTGTTCTCGCTCCGTAACCAGCGGTCAGTTGTCCAAACCCTTCACCGTCTTCTCGACCCCGTCCTCGCGTCAAATAGGAAATCCAGGTATTTTTCACGAACCGAGGTTTACCTTGGTCGTCACGCATCTCCTTAAGTAGAGGCAAGGTTTTGGGGTCATCGCCGAGATAATCGAACGTGGAAACTCTCGCCTGCCCCTGCATGTTCGATTGCCCGGATAAGATGAAGACTTTCAGAGGTTTCTTAGCCTCAGTTGTGTCTGTGGAAGCGATGAGAATTGTGAAGGACGCCAGACCGATAAAAAAAACCGACTGAGATCGTCGTTGTCGCATAATGTTGAATCCTCTTTCCTGATTGTGACACAAGACGGTTAGACTTCAATTTCGTCAATTTTCTCGGAATCTTCTTCCCACATTTCGTCAGAGAGGTTTTCTTCTGAAAAATCGTCATCAGCTTCCGCACGGGAAGCGCAATGGCCGGTCAGTCACGAAGAAAATCCCAATTTCGGTAACACAAAAAACTGTAGTACCAGCCAACCGATGACAACCCCCAATCCAACGTAAATTTCCATCACTTCTCCAATTCTCGAAACAGAACCCAAAACGAACCTCAGATATCATATTGCCGAAATTCTCGCAACAAGGCAAGGCATGTTGTCTTGGAGCGAAAATCGTCTCATTTCTTAAGACATTTCTATTTCAGCAAATCGATTCCCCAACAATGATAGTTCCTAAAACAATCCGTTCAGAAATCTCCATAGGCATGAAAAGTCCAGTAGATCGAATTGCCGAGATCGTTTACATTCGACTCAGATCCAATAATGTCGTATCATTTCGAAAATCCAACCTGGAAATTTGTCATTTTCGCCTGAACACTATTGCTATTGGTCTGCGTATCACATAGAGATGCTTCTTCGATTTTCCGATTCGATCGAGAATTTTGTTTGCTGGTGAAAAGGCGAGAGGCTCTCGATCTGCCGAGGAACCGTTTTTAGTTTCATTTCCGCTTCGAATTATTTCAGACTCCGTACATGACTCGACGAAACGACATCAGAAACATTGCAATTATTGCCCACGTTGACCACGGGAAGACGACACTCGTCGATGCCCTGTTGCGACAAAGCGGATACTTCCGAGAGACGCAACTTACCAACAACTGTATTCTCGATTCTAACGACCTGGAACGGGAACGTGGCATTACCATTCTCGCGAAAAACATCGCACTTCAATACAAGGATGTCAAAATAAACATTATCGACACACCGGGCCACGCAGATTTCGGTGGTGAAGTCGAACGTGTTCTTAAAATGGCAGATGGTGCGATCATTCTCGTCGATGCGTTCGAAGGGCCGCGACCACAAACTCGATTCGTCGTTAAAAAAGCACTCGAATGCGGATTAAAGCCGTTGGTGGTCGTGAATAAAATCGACCGACCGGACAGCAGACCCGAAGAGGTTCTTTCGGCGATGTTCGATTTATTCGTCGATGTCGGAGCACATGACGAATTTCTCGATTTTCCTTACATCTTCGCCAGTGGCCGAGACGGTTACGCATCGACAGATCCGAATGCCCGAGAAGGAACGATCTCTCCGTTACTAGACATGGTTCTTGAACAAATTGAGGGACCGATTATCGAGACCGATCAATCGTTCCAGATGGTCGTGACCACTCTCGACTGGTCGGAGTTCGTTGGACGAATTGCGACAGGGCGCATCGTCTCAGGAAGTATTCATCCGGGCGAAAAAATTACGATTCTCCGTGAAGACGGTTCCCGCGAGCAAGCTCAGGTTGCGCTTGTTGAAGTGTTCGATAAGCTGGGTCGCACATCCGTCTCGAAGGCCGAAGCGGGCGATATTGTCGCGCTGACGGGACTTCCCGATCCGGAAATTGGCGATACAATCGCTACCTCGGAAGATCCCATCCCACTCGAACGAATCAAGGTGGATGCCCCCACTCTTTCGATGATCTTCACAATCAACTCTTCTCCGCTAGCGGGACGGGACGGCAAGTACGTCACCAGCAGAAACCTTCGCGAACGTCTTCAGAAGGAACTGCGATCCAACGTTGCCTTGAGTGTTGAAGAGACAGACGATATGGACTGCTTCAAAGTTTCTGGACGCGGCATTCTCCATCTCTCGATTCTGATCGAGCAGATGCGACGAGAAGGTTACGAACTTTCCATTGGAAAACCGGAAGTCATAAGGAAACAAATCGACGGACGCTGGCATGAACCCTATGAAATTTTGGTTGTGGATGTCCCTGCCAACGATGTCGGCCCCGTGATGGAACTGGTCGGTAATCGACGAGGGCAGACACGAGAAATGCTCGCCAGTGTGACGGGTATGACTCACATCGAAATCAGCATTCCGGCACGCGGATTGATCGGCCTACGAACGCGTCTGCTCAACGCAACACGCGGCGAAGCGATTATTCATCATCAGTTCGAGAGTTACAAACCGATGGAAGGGGAAGTGCCACACCGAACCAATGGCGTTTTGGTTTCGCAGGTCGCCGGGAAAGCGGTCGGCTATGCCATCTGGAAACTTCAGGAACGGGCAGAAATGTTCGTCGCTCCCGGAGACGATGTTTACGAGGGAATGATCGTCGGAGAGAATTCTCGAGACAACGACCTGGTTGTCAACCCGATTCGGGAGAAGAAACTCACCAACGTCCGTTCGTCCGGGGCAGACGATGCGATCATTTTGAAATCACCGCGTCGGCTCACTTTGGAAGGAGCCTTGGAGTACATCGAACGAGACGAGTACGTGGAAGTGACCCCCAAAACAATCCGCCTGCGTAAAATCCACCTGACCGCCAATGAACGAAAACGAAACCGCTTTGTCGATTGAATCTTCAAATATACTTTTCCGCATGGTAAAAATACGTTGACTCTTGAAAACGATAGCAGGAGACATTAAATAAGGATCGGAGTTGTTCCCGGGGGAATTTCGGATGAATGAAGCGACGTTCGACATTAAGGAAGCCCATCGCTGGTTTGCGATCCACTGTAATAATTCTGCGTGGGATTTGCTCGATCAAACCGAGCGATCTGAAGATGAGAACGTCGAGATGATTCACCTCGGTCATGCGGCGATGTTCCATTGGAGTCGAGTCGGAACGGTCGTGCAACGACAGCGATCGTTGTGCCTGTTGGGAAATATCTTTGCCGAGTTGAAGAAAGGAACTCCAGCCGTCGAGTACGGTGAAGCCTGTTTGAAACTGATCGAAAAAAATCCGGAACTCATGGAGGATTACGATTGGGCTTTCGGTTACGAATGTCTGGCTCGTGCTTATGCCGCCGCTGGCAATCGCAAAGAATCTCTCGAATACCGTACGCTGGCTGAAAAAACCGGTAAGAAAATTGCCGACCCCGATGATAAGCGCACCTTCGAAGAATCGTTCGCTACTCGAAACTGGCACGGTGTGGCCTAGTTCGTCGTCAAATCTTTCATGAGGGTACTCACCCCAAGGCCGTAACGAGTATCGATGACAAATAGGGTTTTGGTCGAATTCCCACTTGCAGGACGTCGCAAAGAACCGTTTGGGAATCGATGCGACAATTCCTCGATGTGCCGATCACAAAATCTGGGAATCCTATTCTGCAAACAGTTGGCTTAGGCGAAACCTGTTCGACACGTTGCGGTGACACAGACACATCTCGATTCCCAAAACATCCGAAGCATGAACGGTTACCTTGAGCGTGTGAACTCTGACTTCAATGATTGATCATTATCTTTCGCTGAGTAAAAAATCGCGAGTCATGCCGATCACCGAGAGATAGAACTCCGTGTGTGCACAGGACATTGCGTTTTTGAACAATTCTCCTGGCCAGAGGAGGTGTCTTGCAAAAAACGATTCTGCAACGCCTTGAACCACTTCCGTTTCTTCCGAATGACAAAGAGGTATGCGTTCGAGAATGCAGCTCATCACATCGAGTTGAACACCGAGATGGTCGAGCATCGTTCCACTGGGTAGCAGGTTTGTCTCGTAGCCGACGACTTCGATGTATTCTCTCATCGATACCGTGGACTCACCTTGAAGTTGGCCGTTTTGCCATACCGACTGATAAGGCGGAAGGTGGTTCTTCGGTCCGATGAACAGTTGGCAATAATCGATTGCAAGCTCTTCGATGGACTGTGCCGCATTTTCAACGAAAAGGATACCACCGGCTTCGGTAAAGGATGTCGACAAGGACGGAGTATGAAGTTCCTGCCATAATTTGTCGTCGATTTCGGTCAGCCAAAGACGTGCGAGTATTTTGTACATGCCACTGCGTGAAGTGGTGTCGTCTGTTAACGTCTCTCCGAAAGAATCGCGTTCCATTATCCGACTTTCTCTATTGAGACGACAGTGTCGTGAAAAGACTGTTGCCCGGTAACGGGGTCGGGAGCGATGGGCATCAAGCGGTTTTGGTTCCAACCGTTTCCTGTGTTGGGCTTCCACTGGGAAATGTCTCCGCCGGAAAGATCTTCCCACCACATGTTGCGTTCCCAATCGGCATCGGCATAACTTTTGAGATCGTTCCCAACTAAATGACCGGATTCCGTCGGTTTCTTTTTCGCTTGCGCAACGCTGGTGTATTGCCAATGTCCGCAACTATTACTCATGGCAATCGCTTTCGGATGAATACCTTCCATGATGACGATAGGAACCCGCATCGTTGCGACGACACGTTTGCCGTTTCTGTTTTTCAGGTCGTTACGTTTCAGATGCGCCGACTGTTTTTCCAATTCCTGTGAGTAGTACGATGTCAATTCAATCCAATCGCCGTTTTTCAATCCGAATTTCGCTGCGGTTTTCGGGTTGAGCCACGCGGGATTGGAATGCACAATTTCAGCAAGCCATTTGAGGTTCATGGTTCGTCCATGATTGTGAACGTTCCATTTGAAGCTGGTCATAATCAACTCGTCGTCGTTCAGATTCTCATGCTCTTTCGGCTGGAACCAGGTAGGCATAGGATCGATGTCGAGATTGTGTCCGTTGTGTTTGGCAGGACGGCTTTTCGCCTTTTTGTTACCGCTTCTGGCAATCAACTCGGAACAGTTTTCGTTCTTCCCAATTTTTTGCACGAACAGACTGCGAATCTCGAACTTTCGACTGGGGGTGGCGAATCCGCGAACGGGCTTGCCGTTTTTCATCACGCCTATGCCGATGCCGTCTTTGGTGACGATGCCGGTAGCTTTATCGACGATCGCCTTCTTCATCTCGTTCTTGGAAATGGCGAGGTTGTACGGTTCGTAAAATGGTTCGCGGTCAGCCTCCCAAGTCCCTTCTTCCAAAAGACGTTCGAGTCCCTTTTTCCCGGTCTTCGGATTTTCAGGAACGGTGGAAGCCCACTGTTTCATGTAGTCTTCGATGGACTCCTGGTACCACTCCTCCATTCCGCCGCCAATGCGTTTCGCCAATTCCGGGAAGAACTCCCGGACATCTTTCGATTCCCCCAGCGGTTCGACCATCGGCGTCCGAAGTCCAACATAGGGACGCAGGTTGTACGATCCGCGAGCATCGAGATCCCAGCGTTCCAGATACGTCGCCCACGGTAAAACGATGTCGGCGTAGTGTGCGGTTTCGTTATAAAAACAGTTGATGCAAACATGGAATGCGATCAGTTTTTCGTCGGTCAACACCTGCTGGGTAAGGCTTTCTTCCGGCCATGTGAGCGGGGAATCGAGATTGTAGGTCATATAAGCCTGCAACTTCGCCCGCCCCTGAAGAAGGTAAAGGTAAATGATTTCGCCAACGCGCATTCGTCGCCAGACATTAGCCAGCGGATATTCGGGCGGATCTTCCAGAACGCTCCATGTTTTCGCGCCCGGAGGCATCGGCGGCGTTTTGACGACCGGATCCAGCCCTCCCCAAGGCGACCAGCACCATCCCCCTTTTTTCCCCACACTTCCGACAATGGCGTTAAGAAGATTGATCGCACGGTCGTTATAGAATCCGTTGATATGAGCGGAACTGCCACGGTTGCACATCGTCGTGCAAGCCGGTGCGGCTTTTGCGAATTCCAGCGCAATGCGTCGAATATCTCCCGCTGGAACTCCGCTGATTTTTTCGGCCCATTCGGGTGTGTGAGGTTCGAGGTGTTTTCGGAGTTCCTCGACGGTGACGTTGGTCCAACCGTTCACAAAATCGGCATCGTGAAGATTTTCAGCTAGAATCGTGTGGCACATTGCTAAAGCAACGGCACCGTCGGTTCCGGGAAAGGGAGCGAACCATTCATCGCTGCTGCCGGCAGTGTTCGAAAGCCGTACGTCGAACGTCACCAGCTTTGCACCGTTTTTGAAGCGACCGTTTTGAATCCGCGTGGCGAAAGGCACATGGCCTTGATGAGCCTCAAACGCATTCGAACCGAAGTTCAGAATGTATTTGGAATGTTCGACGTCGTTCAAATCCCAGTCGCTTTCCCATAAATAAGTGAGATTCGCAGCACGTCGGTTTCCCGAACAAAGCGAACGGTGACTGAGTTGCGTTTTCGTGCCGTAGGCATTGAGAAACCTCTTCAGTGCATCCTTACTTCTTTGGCGGCCCTGATGAAATGCAAACTCCTCGGGCTTACCGCTATCTCTTATGGTTTTGAGTTTCTCGGCAATTTCGTCGAGTGCTTCGTCCCATGTGATACGTTTCCATTTCCCCTCGCCTCGTTTTCCGACTCGCTTCAATGGAAACAGCAATCTCTCGGGATGATAGAGGTGCGTCAGCCCAGCTTGACCGCGTGCGCAGAGATGACCTCTGCTATTAGGGTCGTTGGGATTGCCTTCGATTTTTAGGACGCGCCCGTCTTTCACATGACCGACGATACCGCAAATCGTGCTGCATAACTGACACATGCCGGGAACTTTTTTTGTACCCTTATACTTGTTACGATCTGGCCAATGACGTTTGGCTGATGGGCCGGGAAGCTCGCAAACCCCGGGCATTGTGCCGAATTCGCCCACCCGATAGGGTTTCCCCTTGATCTTTTTCCATTTCTCCAGGTCGATTCCCTGCGGCAGTTTCTTCTTCGTGCTCTGCTTGTCCGATTTGGCAGTCGCTTTCGTCTTCGCTGTCTTTTTTGACCCGTTTCCGCAACCCGCAATGGCTGTCACCGCAGTGACACTACCTGCTGCCAAACCCAGTTGAAGAAATTTCCTGCGAGATTCCTGATTGTCTCTCATCTCAATAGCCTTGTCATTTGGGGCAGTCGAAAATTTATTCCGTCGTTTTTTTCCAGTGGTAAATGTTATAGGCTTCGCCGTTGTACGATTCGCCTTCCCGTGGAATAGCGTCTTCCACCTGAGCAGGTGCCGGCCCGGCAAACCATGCTCGTGGTTTGGTCCCCTTCTCGGGTCGTAATTGATGAAGTTCCACATTCTCGGCTTTCGCTTCGGCCATCGCTTTGGAAATACTCGATTCCGAATCGTTTAAGTCGCCGAAGTAAAGAGCCTCGGAAGGACAGGTTGGAACGCACGCCGGTTCCATGCCGACTTCCGTGCGGTGATAGCAGTTGTGACACTTCACCGCCTGCTTGGCGACTGGGTCGAGATAAATCGCACCGTAGGGGCAAACCTCGACGCAAGTTCCATGCCCGCAGCAGACGTTGTAATCGATGGCAACCGTCCCGCCCGATTTCTTGTGAAGGGCACCGCATGGGCAGGCTTTGATGCACGGCGTATCTTCGCAATGTTGACAAGACATCGGTAGAAACATTCTCGCGACTTTGGGATACTCGCCGACGTCTTTGTAGATCGTCTGTCGAATGTAGTTTCCCAGGGGAACATCGTTCTCGGCTTTGCAACTGACTTCACAGGCATGACAGCCGAAGCAGCGACGGGTATCGATAAACCAACCGTTCTTCTTGCCGTCGTCGGGTGCCTTAATTCGCTCTCGCCAATGTTCTTCGGGTTGATATTTCTTGTTCTGTAATTGTGTCGGCTCCCGTTCCTGGTTGGCCATCGCAAGAGGAACGATAGGCAAAGCGGTCGCTGCATCTCTGAGGAATTCCCGACGATTGGTTTTTTCCTGTGTCACGTTCACCACCTCACTTCCACGCATCAGAAAGACGCTTATACATAACATGAATTTATCGATATAAATTTAACGAATCGCAATGCTTATTGCAAGTGAGTGATCGCGAGGGTTTAAGATCACAGAAAACAAGGCCTTTCGAATTGAAATCTCTCTTTGGTCTCCCGAGTCGTTTCCTTGTTCGTTTCGTTTTTACAACTTCGTTGGAGAGGAATAATTCAGACTAAAAGTTGACAACTTCAAGCTGCATGGTAGCGTTGTCTTAACCTTCGAATGATCTCCTCTCAATTCGATCGAACCGCATCTCCTGAATACGCACCACGGCTTTGAGAGGAATTCGATGAGTGAGCTGACTCTTGAACAATGCACCGCAATCGACTTGGAACGAAAACAGAAATCTGTTTCGATCTCGAGTCAACAAACTTCGCCTCTGTTGGAACAATTGACTCGCATTTCACGGCACCTCCAGCAGATTACAGCAAGTTGGGAGCCAAGCGGATCGACTCTCCAGCCACGCAAACGTCACCGCATGATTTTTTCCGAGAAAATGATGCTCACGCCGATCTGCGAGAGTTCTCATCAACCGACTGGAGAACCGTTGTTAATCCACGGTTACGATCTTTCGCTGGGGGGATTGAGTTTTTCGCACAGTCAGCCTCTTATTTGTCACACAGCGGCGATTACTTTTTTTCAGCCCGACCATTCCAAGGTCACGATTGCCACAAAGTTGAACTGGTGCCGATTTTCTCGCCAAGGCATCTACTTCAGCGGCGGTCAATTTTTAAGATTGCTGGATTTGGAACAAGCGGCAATTGACGATTTCAGTGAATTCGCAACGGCTTAACGGCCTCAATTACACTGCGCGACGCGGGTCGAGGCTGCGACAATTTGTTTTTCTATCATCTGCTGTTCGTCATAAGGACAGGTTTTCAGACAGTTTTCGTACAACGACAACGCCTCACCGGGTCGGTTTGCTTTGAGCGAGATCCAAGCCAAATCTCGAGTTTCGCGATAAGAAGCAGGTTGTAACGCCGCCAGCCGGTGTTGCACATACCACGCCTGCGTCCAGTTGTGACATTCCGTGTGAAGATATTTCAGATTGTTTAACAATCGGGTGACAATCGCTCTTTCTTCCACCGGTTTCAGTTTTCGTTTAATATCGTCAACGGACAGCGAATAAGTCTCGGCAAGCCAGACGAGACATTGATCTCGCGACATGATGTTTCCATGCGAATAAGCATCGAGAAACAACGGTCCTTCCATCGTCTCGAAGACCGTCAAGAAATGACAAGGGGTGGCGACTCCAAGCAGTTCGATTCGCAGCTTCCCGCAAACTGCCATATAAACCAGTGAAAGTGAAATGGGGATTCCGCGACCAGTTTCGACCACCCGATTGAGATAGCTGCTTTCGGGTCGAGAGAGGTCGGTTTTTTTTCCGTGTAAATGAAATCGACCCGAAAGACAAAGTGCCACTTCGCGAAGAACGTCTTTCTCGTTGGAGGCTCCCGCGACCGGTCCAGCTAATTCATCGGCACGTTCTTCAATCCACGAAAGTACTTTTGTGAAATTCAATGCCGGATATTCGTCACGGGCGATTTCCAAAGCAAGCAAAGTTAAATCGATATCGGCACGGCGTGCCAGTAGTTTGACGAATTCGCAATCTCCGGAAAAATCACCACTGTCTGTCATATCGACCCATCCTTTGTTTGATACGCACAAAAAACTTTTAAGCTGAACCTCGCAGTATCATACACCGAAACTCCCCAAACGCCAATTTCTCATTCGATTCGCGGAATCTTCTCAGATCCCCGGAATCTTCAAGATTCCGGGGATTTTAATGATTCCGGGGATCTTAATCATCCCTCGTCTGAAAGAAAAAGGCCCGTTTTTCCCCAGGGAGTGTGTAATCGAAACCGCAGGATAAAAAAAACGCATCCGCAGACGAAATCGCCATCACTTCGAGAATAGCTCGCTCGCTAGCCAGTTGAAGACACGCCTCGACCAGTTGCTTGCCAACGCCACTTCCACGATATTTTTTTGCGACTGCAAGACTACGTATTTCTGCCATCTTTTGCGAATAAACCTCAAGTGCCGCAAATCCAACGATACCCTCATTGCAGACCGCCACGAATCCCGAATCAACGAGTTCTTCCAACTCGAATTTTGTTCTCGGCAGCAACTTTTGCTGCTTCACGAACGGGGCAATGAATTCGATCAACAATTCGAAATCGGTGTTTTTCGCAGGACGGACGACGATTTTCTCGGGCATGTCAGACATTTTTCTTTATCGATAATCGTTTGAAAATCAAGTGTCTCTTGAATTTGCCATTCTCTCCACGAGAGATACCGTTTGCCAAGAGTCACCAGAACGGTAAGATGGAAAGCCAGAGAGATTTTTCCTCCCTCGGGTCTTCCAGAAAGAACGAAATGGCAAGCGAAGAGAAGGCAGATAAAAAAACATCCAGCGATGAATCGGCCCGAGAACGCGAATCGCAGGCCATTCAAGGATTGGCGACTGCTTATTCCCGTATGAGAGAGGAAATCGGCAAAGTCATTATCGGTCAGGAACAGATTATCGACGAATTGCTGGTGGCGATGTTCTGTCAGGGGCATTGCCTTTTAGTCGGCGTCCCCGGTCTTGCAAAAACCTTGCTTGTCAGTACGATCGCCAAAATTTTACAACTCTCGTTCCGCAGAATTCAGTTTACCCCCGACTTGATGCCTTCAGACATCACCGGCACCGATGTCTTGCAGGACAACCCCGAAACCGGTCAGCGAACGTTTCAATTTATGCAGGGGCCACTCTTTACCAATGTCCTTCTGGCGGACGAAATCAACAGAACTCCCCCCAAAACTCAGGCGGCATTATTGGAAGCCATGCAGGAACGAAACGTGACCGTTGGTTCGCATACCTATCGTCTGCCCCAGCCGTTTTTTGTTCTGGCAACTCAAAACCCCATCGAACAGGAAGGAACTTACCCCCTGCCGGAAGCTCAGTTAGACCGTTTCATGTTTAACATCGTTGTCAAGTATCCTTCGCAAGCCGAAGAACTCCGCATCCTCAAACAAACCACCAGTGGCATCGAGGCGGAACTGACAACGGCACTCACCGGCCCGCAAATCATGGCACTTCAGGAAGTGGTGCGAAAAGTTCCCGTTGCCGAACACGTATATATTTATGCCCGCGATCTCGTTCGTTCGACCCGTCCTCACGAAGACGAAGCACCGAAATTCATCAAAGATTACATCACCTGGGGAGCGGGTCCGCGGGCGGGCCAGTATCTCATTCTGGGAGCGAAAGCGATGGCCATTTTGCAGGGGCGGTTTCACGTCACGACGGATGACATCAAATCGGTCGCGTTACCGGTCTTACGACATCGATTGGTGACGACGTTTCATGCCGATAGCGAAAACGTCTCATGCGATGACATTGTCGAAATGCTTCTCGCAAAAGTGCCAGTCGCCTTGCAGGAACGCGCCGCGAGAACGGCGAATGTATAATGGCAGGTTCCTAAAAAAAGTCTGCGATACGCCTGGGAGACTTAGGGGAATTCTTATGGCGATACCGAGATTTCCGCCGCTGCTTCTTCTTTCATGGAGAGTTCCGATGCCGCGCGATCTTCTTCCCACAGTTCCTCGGCGACCGTATCGAGCTGAATCATGCGGTCGATATTCATCTTGTTTAAGCCGTCGAATGCAGCTACTCTGTAACACTCCGACATTGTGGGATAATTGAAAACATTATCTCTGAAATACTCTAACGTACCATCGAACGCCATGACGGCCTGGCCGATGTGTACGATTTCAGTCGCCGTTTCGCCGATGCAATGTACTCCCAGAATTTTGTTGGTTTCACGGTGGAAGAGAATCTTTAACATTCCCACGGGATCACCGGAAATCGTTCCTCGAGAGATTTCACTAAACCTCGACACACCCACTTCGTAGGGTACTTTTTCTTTGGTTAATTCCCGTTCGTTTTTACCAACCATCGATATTTCGGGAATTGTAAACAATCCATAAGGCATCTGCTTGCAAGGCTCGAACTGTTCTCCGAACGCGTGACAAACGGCACGCCGTCCCTGTTCGACCGCGACCGATGCCAACGCCGGAAATCCTACGATATCACCCACACCATAGATGTGTTTTGACCAGGTTTGATGATTTTCGTTACACCACAATCGTCCTCGCTCATCTGGTTCCAACCCTGCAGATTTCAAGTTGAGATTTTCAGAATCTCCAACGCGACCGACGCTGAATAGCACCGTCTCAGAGACTAACCGTTTTCCGCTTTCAAGATGAATCACTGCCATTCCGTGCTTCAGACGGTCGATGGCCGTCACCTGTTCCCCGAGCCGAAAAACCATTCCTAGCGAGCGCGCTTGATACATCAGCATGTCGACAATTTCTTGATCGCAGAAACCAAGAAGGTTTTCTCTCTGATCCACAACGGTCACCTGAACTCCCAAAATCGCAAACATGATGGCATATTCGACTCCGATCACACCACCTCCCACGACGATCATGCTGCGAGGAATTTCTTTCAATGTCAGAATATCGTCTGAATCGAAGATACATTCCCCATCGAAGGGAATGTGGTCTGGACGCGAGGGTTTCGTTCCACTTCCGATCAGAAGCAAATCCGCCGAAAGTGTTATTTTTTCACCAGTTTGCGTGACCTGGACTTCATGAGGACTCAGAAAACTGGCTTCTCCCGAATAGATATCCACACCATTTCTCTGTAATTGATCCTGAATCACCTGCAATTCGTGGTCGGTGACCTGAGCGACTTTTTTGCGAATCTCGCTCATTCTAATGGTTCGTTTCCGCCGGTACCTGTCGCCATAAACATCGCGCTGACGGTAGCCCGAGAGATGCAAGATTGCTTCACGCATCGTTTTGGACGGAATGGTCCCTTTATGCAGGCAAACGCCTCCCATGCTGACTTGATTCCGTTCGATAATGGCGACCTTTTTATTCAGCTTGGCAGCTGCAATGGCACCTTTCTGACCAGCCGGACCGGAACCGATGACCAACAAATCGTATCGCATGACACACCTAAGTTTATTCAAGAGTGCAAATTCTAGTTTGTCAGCGCGCAAAGACTTTACGCATTAGAGACTGTCGGAAGAATAGATAGCTTGAGTATTTAACATAGTTGAGGCGCCACGTATTTTCTGCGATATTTAGGAAAGAAGACGCCTCTGAAACGATTATAGCGATGAAAAGGAAGTCGGTTTCCGACAGATTCTGACGGTCATTGAGCAGCGAAGAGGCATGACACAAAAGGATGTTCCCATTTTGTACTTTTGATTGGACATCTCGTGTACATTGTCCAAGCCTCAGAGAAATCGCATCGCTCTCGTTGATGCTTCCTCTTTGCCGTCTATAATCACGGTAACCACAGCGACGGCACGAATTATGAACAAACGAAATTATCTGGATCAGGCCGCCACATCTTTCCCGAAGCCCGAGGAAGTTTACACAGCGGTCGAAGACTATTCGCGTCATCTGGGTTCTGCGGTGGGTCGAAGCGGGTACCGCACGGCCACAAAAGTGCAAACGACTGTTGATCGCTGCCGAAAGAAAATTGCAGACTTTCTCGGTGCAGAATCGGCGAATCGTATCGTTTTCACATTCAATGGCACCGATAGCTTGAATTTGGCAATTCACGGTCTACTGCAAGAGCGAGACCACGTCATCACCACCGTTTGCGAGCATAATTCGGTTCTCAGACCTCTCAACACTCTCAAAAGATCGAAAAATGTTGAACTGACAGTTCTGGATGCCGATTCCCAGGGACGAGTCAATCCGCAAGATGTGAAGCAGGCCGTCCAATCCCAGACAAAACTTGTCGTGATGACGCACGCCTCGAATGTCACAGGCAGCATTCAGCCTCTCGAACAAGTCGGAGACATCTGCCGAGAGAACGATCTTGTTTTTCTAGTCGATGCAGCACAAACCGTCGGTCATCTTCCTATCGATTTGCGAAATCTTCCTGTCGATCTTTTAGCGGCCCCCGGTCATAAAGGGTTACTGGGGCCGTTGGGCACCGGTATTCTCTATCTTCGATCGGGAATGGAAGACAGAATTGCAAGTCTTCGACAAGGTGGAACAGGCACAAACAGCGAGCAGGACACGCAACCCGATGAATTACCCCAAAAATATGAAAGCGGAAATCACAACGCGCCGGGAATCTGCGGACTGGAGAAAGCTGTCGATTTTCTGCTTGAACGGGGAATCGAAAATCTCAGGCAACACGAAATCCGATTGACCGAGTTACTTTTGGACCGTCTGAAATCCATTCCCAATATCATCGTCCCGGGCACCGTCGAGGCTCAACATCGAGTCGGAGTGATTAGCGTCACAGTCAATGAGATGGAACCTCAAATCGTCTCCTCAATTCTGGACGAATCGTTTGGCATCGAAACGCGCGCAGGATTACATTGCGCTCCTTTAATGCATCATGCGATGGGAACCGACCTATTGGGTGGAACCGTCCGTTTCAGCATCGGACCGTTCACGACGGAAGAAGAAATCGAAGTTGCCTCGAAGGCACTTGCCTCGATCTGTCAGTCGGTTTAAACCGCTTCGCTACGTACTTTCAGATATTGCAAGGCAAAGTAACCTCGCGAATCGTACCAGGTTTCGACCGAGTGCAGTCCAACGTTCATCGCGAGTTGCGAGAATTCCTCTACAGTGAATTTGTAAGAGTTTTCCGTATGAATGGTTTCGTCGGTTTCCAAAGAAATTCGCGTGTCTCCAATTTTCACGAGCTGATGACCCAGCGAAACGAGATGCATTTCGACGCGTCCTTGGTCTTCGTTATAAATTGCACGATGTTCGAATTGCGAAACATCGAAATCCGCTCCCAATTCGTCGTTTATTCTCTTCAGCATGTTCAGATTGAATTCGCCGGTCACGCCGAGCGAATCGTCGTACGCCGCTTCCAGAATCGAGCGATTCTTTTTCAGATCGTAGCCGACAAGTAAGCCTCCTTCGTCACAGATCGAATCTCGTATGCGCCGTAAGAGTTTCATTGCTTGTTCGGGACTGAAATTGCCGATCGTCGAACCGGGAAAATAAACTATGGTCGGTAGATTTTCTTTCAACCGTGGAAGATCGAATGGTCTTGTAAAATCCGCACAGACTGGTTGTAAGGAAAACTGCGTATAATTCTGCCGAAATCGTTCCGCCGTTCTCATCAACATCTCTTGCGAAATATCGACGGGGACATAGATCGACGGGCTTTGCAATCGTTCCAGAATCAGCTCTGTTTTCAAACTGCTGCCAGATCCTAATTCCACCAGGCAACATTGTGTGCCGATGGTCTGGACAATCTCTTCGATCTGAGTCCGCATCAGTTCGAGTTCGGCACGGGTGAGATAGTACTCATCGAGTTCGCAAATTTTCTCGAAAAGCAAGCTGCCTCTTTCATTGTAGAAATACTTGCAGAGAAGCGTTTTGGGCGATGCCGAAAGACCTTCGAGGACATCTTTCAGAAATATCGCTGGCTCGGTCATTTCGTGGGTCATATCATCATTCGGCAGGGCGTCGCCGCGTTCCAATCATCGAGATCATCGTGGGAGCAAGCAGATAATGATGGCCTGCCAGCCATTTGAGTAGACCAGCTTTGGTGAATAATTTCAACGACCCAGCAAATATAGCTCGCAGGGGATGTCCCACACGCCGGTAGTGACTGCTCGAAAGTGGAATTTTCCCGACTTGTTCGTCCAGTGAGCGAAAATCTCCTTCTTGAGACGAGACCGAATAACTTTGAACTTCGTCGAAAACAATTTCAGGGAAAAGTTTCTTCACACCTTCGTGTGTGAATCGCCAGTAATCGGAGGGATATCCATGAAACTGCCAAGAGAACGGAACGCTAACGCATATCTGACCATCTGGTTTTAACAGCTTCGTCAAGTTCTCGGCCATACGAAACGGCATTTCACAATGTTCCAAAACGCTCATGCAAAACACAGTGCCAAAACGCTCTCCTTCCAGAATAGCGTCGATCGCTTCGAAGTCCTGCGTCATATCGAGAACAACATCCACCCCATCCCCTGCGGACATATCGACACCGACATATTTTCCTCGTACGGAAAAGATCGTCCGCAGATTTTGCGTACTACCGTAATTCCGTGAACCGACTTCCAGATAAGGTGCTAACAGACCGGTTTGTGTTTTTTCGACAAACAATAACTGATTGACATCCCCCATGACGATTCCTTTCGTCTGCTCACCTCGAATGAAATTTCACTCTGAAATAGAAGCTGAAGAATGTAACACGTTCACCTCGAATCACCCAGACGAATTTCATCAAGTGCGGATCTCGTGGGGAGAACCAAACCCCATGCGGTGTTTCCGAATGTATTCGTCGATCGATTTGCGTTAACGCTTCTTGACACTTTGAAACGTTGCCTCTCTCAGACACTTTCCAGTAAAAAATTGGAAACGCGTATTTCTCGTATCAGAATCTCCAACCGAGATGACCGAGGATCGCGAGAAAACTACTGCATAACAAGCACCAAATCAGTGCGATCACGTCGTCATCCGGCAGAACAAGTCAGCGGTTTAACCGTCACATCTCTCTTGAACGGCCTGGCCTGCGAATTTGGCACAATGCGTGCAATGAGTTAAAGCGACACACTCAATCCCTGAATCTGAGATCCTCAGTTTCATGTTCATTTCATCACGGAATGACCGAGGGTGAAGACTGCAATCGTTTTTTTCACATATTTCGAGAAAGGTAAAAAAAATGAAAATTTTGAGAACGTTATGGAATGACCAGGCCGGGTTTGTCGTCTCGACAGAACTCATGCTCGTCGCCACGATTCTGGTAATCGGCATGATCGTCGGAATGACAACTCTGCGTAACGACGTCGTCGCCGAACTTGCCGACGTTGCTGGTGCCATCGGTGACCTTAGCCAGGACTACAACTACTCGGCAGTCCAGGGTCATTCGGCCTTCACCAACGGATCGACATACGCGGATCAGCAAGACTTCTGTTCGTCAAACGACGATCGCACAGGTCTTCCGGATCAATGCGTCGATGTCAACGTCGTTCAACTTAACAACGCAGAGTAATCGGAAAACGTTTTCCGAACTGTACCGAAAAGACCGGAGTTCCCCTCCGGTCTTTTTATGACGCCAAGCAACTGCGCGAAAAGAAACCGTAAATATCCCCGGCAGGATTCGAACCTGCAACCTCTGGCTTCGGAGGCCAGCAATCTATCCAGTTGATCTACGGGGACGTGGTTCACTCTTCGGATTGTATTTATAATCTCGTTGACTGCAAAGGATTACGTCTTGTTTTGTGGGTGTCTTTTCACCGAAGAAATTTCGATTGACTGTTGCCTTACAAAGAATTGAGGTAACTATTCAGCCAAATGGCAGAGTGCCTGTTTCTGTAGCTGGATTCCTCAGAATTCAGCTTTCGCAGGCCCGACATCGCACAGCAGGGTAAAAGGAAAATACTACCGGACTTTTCTGAAAGAAAAATTTTTCACGCAGAGAATAAAAAACTCTGCGTCCTTGGCGTCTCTGCGTGAAATTTTGTTTTAGTAACGCTGGAAAGTAGGCCTTGATCCCTTCATGTACGAGAGAAAACTTCTCTCTGAGCGTGCAGCATCGCTGAGACAATTAAAATCTCAAACCGGTTTCGATGAACCGTAGGCGATGATTTGCAATTCGGACAAATTGGACATGGTTTCCAAATAAAAAAACCGATGGACTCCATTGAAAAGGAGAACATCGGCTGGATGATTTTCATTCGTTGTCAAAACAGCTTTTAGAAGGGAAGCATCAACTTCGCTTTCATCGTCTTTTTCTTGTCACCTCGCATCACGGTCACTTCGACGAGATCGCCGACTTTATATTTTCTTAAAGCAGTGTCGAAATCTTTCAAGTTTCCGATTTCTTCGCTTCCGAACTTGATGATCACATCCCCCGGTTTGAGGCCGGCTCTTGCAGCAGGGCTATTGGGTGAAACACCGGAAATCGCAAAACCGCTATCGACTTCAATTGTGAAATCGGGGATGGAACCGAAGTAAGGACGGGTACCACGATTCCGTTTCGGTCTTCCGACATCGGCATTACCTTTAACCGCAACGAACACGGGTTTCTGTTTATTTTTGGCAGTGTCCACGATAATATCTTCCAGCATGTGAACGACTTTGACCATTCCTTCGACGTTGATTTTCTCCCAGTCATCGGAAGGTCGGTGATAATCTTCGTGAAGATTTGAGAAGAAATGAAGGACGGGGATATTTTTGCTGAAGAAACTGGAATGATCGCTCGGACCTCGTCCCGCTTTCTGCATGGCGACCGTTAAGCCGTATTTGTCACCTAACTTGGCAACCTCATTTTGAAATCGTTTGGCAGTCCCCACGCCGAAAACGGTCAGTTGCTTATCTTTGACACGACCGACCATATCCATGTTGTACATTGCGATGGTTTTTTCGAGCGGAAAAATAGGGTTGTTACAATAAAATCTCGAACCGACCAGCCCACTTTCTTCTGCTGTAAAAGCGATGAAGACCACGCGGCGGGGAAGTTTTTTCTTTCGACTTCCCAGCTTTCTTGCCAGTTCCAATAAAGAAACTGTCCCTGATCCATTATCGTCGGCACCGTTGTGGACATCGTGTGTTCGGCCACGAGAGCCACCATATCTTCCGTAACCGACATGATCGTAGTGTGCACCGACGACGATGGTCTCGTCGGCGAGCGGTCCTTCTCCTTCCTACACGCCGATAATGTTTTTCACTTCGACCGACTTGGTAACGACGGATGTTTTGCATTCGATGCTGAGGTTATCGAGGCCGAAACTATCCGGTTCGAGGTCTTTGTCGATTTTGGCTTCGAGCGATTCGAGCGTTTCTGTGCTCCCACTTTGTTTGAGAAGCTGATTGGCCACTTTCTGAGTCACATGAATAACCGTATGTTGGTTTCCTCGATTTCGTCTTCTTCTGGAACCGCGAAAGACAGGTAGGGGATCGGAATTTGCATCGGGATTCCCTTTGGCCAAACGACGGCTGGTAGCGGGATTGTGAACGAAAATAACAGCAGAGGCACCGGCAGCGAATGCGTTACGGTATTTTCTGAACGAGCTACCGTAACGAAATCTTGCGCCGTTCTCTTTGAATTTGCCTTTGGGGGAGTCTTCAGTGGGATAACCCATCATGATCAACGCCGCTTTCCCTTTCAAATCCACCCCGTTGAAGTCGTCATATCCGTCGGCGACTTTCACGCCGTAACCGCAGAAAACCACTTCACCCGAATACTTCGCGGTGCTGGTGGAGGAAAGAGGACGAAAGTCGGTGTTCATTTTGAAAGAATGTCGTTTGCCGTCTTTGCTTTTGAAAGAAAACGAGTTTGTTTTACCCAGAATGGTACCAAGTGGAAACGGAAATTTCTGAAAGGCCCCACCCTTGACGCTATCGACTTTCAAACCTGCTTTTTTGAATTCTGCGAGGATGTATCTGGCGGCATCGTTAATTCCTTCCGTGGCGACACCTCGTCCTTCCATCTCGTCGGAGGAGATATATTTGATATCCCGAGATAGTCGGAGTTTGGTACCGGTATCGTCGTCTGCAGAGACGAACGCAAATGGGATAAACAAAAAAAGTAATGCCACCGTAAAAACGGTATCATGGGGAATGCGACTGAAGAGCTTTCGGGATTTCATCGGAGTTCCTTTTCTATTTCTATAAAGTGTAATACGTCGTTAATTACGAATTCATTTTGTGACAATCGAACGAAAATTATGTCTCATTCAAGTTAACCGATGACTTTCGCTGCGGCAATCGTCTGACGAGACGGGATTCCCTGAATTCGAAACGCATAAAACGAAATTGATGATTCTTCAACCGTTTTAAGCACGAATTACGAGAAATCGGTACTCAGAGTTTGCATGAACGGTTTCAGCTTGTCTTCGGGAAAAAGTACGAAGGAGAATTCGCGGTCGCTGAGAAAACGGTCGCTCTCCAGTTTCTGTTGCTGTTGTTCAAGCCTGCGTTGCAATTCCAGTCGAGTAGTCTCAGCATCAATAGCCAATTCATTGCGGATTTCTTTCAGCCGCAAATACCGCGCGCGATTTTCGGATGTTCGAAGCGTTTTATCGTTCTGTTCGGCGATCAATCTCTTTTTTTCTCGAATCAGAATTTCCGCAGATTCGGTTTTATGAGCAAGAAAAAGATCGGGGTGATAATGCAGTCGGCGAAGTTCTTGTTTGGTATTTCGGATATCCTGCTGTGTGACGCTCTCGTCATTGCCTGGCAAGAGATGAAATGTTGCGGTTGTGGTGACGAACTTTGGAGCGGTCATACCGAAAAACCGCACGATTAAACGGTCGGTCATTTCGTCATACTTTGCGCCGCCCAAACCATGAACGAAAAGGTCCGCAAGAAACAGACGACTGAACATCGTCGTGGTGAGTGCTCTGGTTCGAATGCGGAAGCCTTCCTGGGAAAGCTGTTTCAGGACATCCACGATTTGTGAGAATTCGTTATTTTCATCGAGTGTCGTGGAAATCAATACGCGATGTTTGTCGGATAATACCAACCGACCATTATTTCTGATCACATACAACGGTCGACGGTCGATCTCTCCTTTTTTCCAAATCCAAAAGGGGGTTTCGATTCGTCGATCTTCGCTTTTCAATTCGGGAACAGGATGTGATTGACTGCGAATGCGATTGACCCGACGATACTCTTCCAGAATTCGATTGTGAATCAGACGAAACCGTTCCGCATCGAGAAGAATCCGTGCCGTAAACTTTCGAAACGTTGCCGTTTCACAGAGATGACTCAAAGGAAGCTCCAGAATATCCAGTCCCCAATCGCGTTCCAGAAAATGACGACCGACCGTGAGAACGTCTCGCAGCAGGGGAAAACGTCGAGACGCCAAGGCGCATGACTTCCACATTCGGCTCACAAGAGGAGAAATACTCCATGGTTTCATTGAGTTTGCGATTCTGGCAGCGAAGGTGGAAAAAATATCGGTGGTATTCAGTCGCGCATCTTCCCAGGGTTCATTTGCGTGATCGTCATCGAAAGCAATCCACTCCACGGAGGGTGAATTTCGAGGACCGGTCGGAACTCGAAGTGCTGTCGTTGTGAGGTTGTCGTTGTCGATAATCAGGTTCAATGCGACCCCACCAGCTTTTTCTGCCAACTTTCCAGCGAGAAAATTCTTCACCCAGACTCCGGGATGAAACATTTCGGGCTGATGACCGGTGACCACCAGCGGAAGCGATGAAAGATGTTTCGTCGTGGGGAGTTCGCTTTTGCCTTCAAGACTCTGCGTGTAATCGACAGCGGCTTCGAGAATTTCTCGGCGACACTGTTCTCGGAGTTGGGCAAAAGGTTCCGCTGCAATCGACACAGAAGTTTCCGAGAAAATTTCGCAGTTCTGTTTCAGTAGATCGCCGACCGCTGTGACAGAAGGATCGACAATCAGTGATTCGTCCTGGCCAGGGGCGCGAATTTTTTTTCGCTGCCAGGGTTGTTCGACCGGCGTTTTCGAGAAAGTAGTCGAGATTTCAGTACAAGAAACAGGAGTCATTCGTTTGGTATCATCGCTGATGAAAAGATCTCATCGCCTCTGCTACAATGACGATTTCTACGAATTGTATTCTTACGACGATCCGCATGCCATTTTCTTTTGTCCCGGAATTCGGTTCGCTTCGCATTCCCTCTCGATCACCTGAATATAGTATGCACGTCGATGTTCACTCTCGTCCAAAGCTCCACCGAAAGATCGCTCTTCGGCGAGATAAACCAAAGGCACGGGATACTCGACAACTCGAAATCCAATTTTAGCCGACTGAACCCAAAGCTGAAGGGGCATCGCATATCCGGATTCCGTGATACTCAGTTGTTTCAAAGACTCGACACGATACACCTTGAAACCGCAAAATGCATCGGTGAGATTGAAGTGGAATTCCCGATTGAGAAGTGCGGTGATCTGCATGTTGATGCGGCGACGGTCTTCAGGCGGCGCACTGTCGTCGGAAAATTTCTGCAAATAGCGGCTTCCCGAGACGATATCGGTATTTTTGGGGCTTTCCAGCATCCGTTTGATGAGTTGGGGAATCAGGCAAGGTTCGTGCTGACCGTCGCAGTCGATGGTGACGAGGTAGTCGTAGCCGTTTCGGATAGAATAACAGAACGCCGTTCGAAGCGCAGCACCGTACCCCTGATTTATCTCGTGCGTGAGAACCGAGATTCCCCCGATGCGACCGAGAACTTCGGAAGTGCGATCACTCGAACCGTCATCGACAACGAGAACATCGGAAGCGTATTTTCGAACTTCCGAGAGAACTTCACAAAGATGATCCGCTTCATTGTAGACGGGAAGGGCGGTCAGATATTTCATGCTTTTTCTAATGCAGTACAGAATAAATGGTAATCTGGAGAAAACGATCCGAATTGTCGAAGGAACGTTCATTCTACGAGCTTTCATCTTCAAGTCAACGAAACCTGTTGCACTCATTCTTCCGGTAAGAAAGCCCGCTTACTCTTATCTTTCGATTCAGACGAATTTCTGTGTGCTCTACTGCTTGTGAGGAAAGCGTAAACTCCTAAAATACCGATAGGATTCGTTTGAAAACGTCGGCAATGGGAATCTCCCGTTCCGATGGCGACATTTCAGATATTCTTCAAATAGGAGATCGACACTTATGGCTTACTCACTTCCCGAATTATCTTACGCTTTCGACGCTTTGGAACCACACATCGATGCGAAAACGATGGAAATTCACCACACCAAACATCATCAGGCTTATCTGAACAAGTTGAATGCTGCCTTGGAAGGTCACGACGATCTTGCGGCGAAATCGGTTGATGACTTGGTGCGCAACCTGGACTCCGTTCCGGAAAATATCCGCGGAGCCGTACAGAATCACGGCGGTGGTCACTCGAATCACTCGCTGTTCTGGACCGTGATGGGGCCTGGTTGCGGAGGCGAGCCGACGGGTGAAATTGCGGACGCCATCGGTTCGACATTTGGCAGTTTCGAAAACTTCAAAACCGAATTTTCCAAGGCAGCCGGAACACGATTTGGCAGTGGATGGGCCTGGCTGAGTTGCGGTGACGGAAAACTGATTGTCGAAAGCACTGCGAATCAGGATTCACCGCTTTCGGCAGGACGAACTCCGATTCTCGGTATCGATGTCTGGGAACACGCTTATTACCTGAACTATCAAAATCGGCGTCCCGATTATGTGACGGCGTTCTGGAATGTCATCAACTGGACCGAAGTCACGAACCGATTCAACCAGGCGCGTGGATGAAATACCTCGCAGCAATCCAAAGCCCCGGAATCTCCAAGATTCCGGGGATTTTTTTTGGGAGTGTTCAGATAAATGAAAATTCCGATGAAACCAGGCGTCGAGTCAGTGCCCTGGACGCTTGAAGTGTCCAGGGCACTTTGGTTTTCTGTTCGCGGGTCTTTAGTTTGCGGAAGCAGGTTCTTCAATTCTACGCTTTCCTCCAACCGAACACTCCGCGCGTCATTTCCTTGCTTGTTTTGGTGGCATTGAACTCTTCCGGATCGAAATCTCCGATCCATTCTTTGTAATCGTCGTACTCTTCATGGTTGGGGTTGGTGATTGCTTCGAGGAAGTCGGAATATCCCCAAACGCCACCAACGTCTTCGGGGGGACAGTTCCGTTCACCTTCGAGGCATAACGGATACCGCCTGTTCGCTTCGGCAGGATGAAACCCTTCGAAGAGAATTTCATGTCTCCAGCTATCGCCAAAGTCGTATTCGTAAAAGAATACAAATCGTTTTCCGTTTTCAGGTATCATCTCATCGATCTTCGTGGCGGTGCTATCGATTCCTTCGAATTCATCGAACCCGGAATTCAGAATTTCGGGATCGCCGTAGAGTTCTCCGTCGATCTCGAACTGATGGAGATGCGAATTCGACCAGCCCATGGCCGATTGAATGTGCTGGTGAAGCCTGTCGAGCGTGCAGTTTTTGACTTGAATGCGTCGCCAGACAGGAGGATCCAAATCGCAGAGTGTGATTTTCAACTGATAAATTTTCTCGTTGTGTGCGGCTTTTGCGGTATGGGCATTCTCGTTAATCGATTCGGTTTCTCGATCTGCTGGAATGTACGGGATCAATCCCTTCTCGAATGCCACTTCCTGCACTTCTCGCGATGCACGGCGGAGATCGATCTCAAAACCGTTCACTTCGACCATCCAAAACATCGGATTGTCGTCCATCCGGCTCGGTACAGTCCACTCGGTGTCGAGTGGTTTTATTTTCAGCATCTTGCGAATTTCCATCGACTTTCCCTGACCGGTACTTTTGCCGACGTCCAATGCCCGATCGATCTCGCTGAGTTTCATGTGAGGTTCGAAGCTGGGGTCGTCCAGGAAGTTCACCCAGCCGATAGCGCGTACGATGCCACTCGCCCACGTCTTGGGCTGACCACGCAGCAACGGAGAAGGACGTTTGCAAGAAAGCTTCTCGGCCAGCTTACGACAGAGTTCCGCGTATTCGTCGTTTAAGTGCTCGAAGCAAAAGTCGTCCACGATTCGTAGAATATCCTTGAGGACAGTCTTCATGTCTTTCGAACTTTTGCCAGAATTCTTTCTCGATTTTCGCTTCGTTGTTTTCACGTTTGAAACCGGAGTCGGTTCGACGCAGAGAGATTCCACAATTCCCGACTTCTGTTTGACTTCACGGTAATCTTCATTCAACATCCTTTTGATGCCTCCACCGAAGGAGATGCTGAAACTGGAAATTAGCCCGTCGTAGATAATTTTGCCTTTGAACGGCAGCAAGACAGTTTGAACCATGACGGGTAGCGAGGGGCCGATAAGCTCTTCGAACGACTTCGAAAGAGCAAGCACCCCGTACGCCACGGTTGGTTCGTCCGTGGAAAGGAAGATCATCTGTTTTTTCAACTGTCGGAATGCGAAAAACTCTCCTGCGACAACATTTCGCCACGACCGGACGATTTCAAGTTCTCCGTCGGCGAGATTCATGGGATTTTCATCGGCGAAGGTGTCGATCAGCTCAAGATGGTCGAGAAAAGCATGTCGAATTTCGAGTCTGTGTTCTGGTGGAAGCAATTCGATTTCTTCCTGAGGGGTCAGTTCGGGCACGACGTTTTGCTGGCGATTGACAAAGTGCATCAGAGAGTTGTGCAACTTGTAAAAAAGCTCGACATCGTCTGGCAAAAGCAACATCAGTGATCTCCTTTTCTCGCACAGAAAGATACGCAATCCCTACGCAGTACGCTGATGCTACTAAACATGAATTCGATTATCTATCGATCTTAGGAAAACCGTGAGAATTTTCAGCCAATTATGTCATTATTTCTCGAACCGGTTCTTGCAGAGAAATGTGGGCTTCGTTTCGAATCAGGTGCTTTGTTTTTGAAAGCAGATCGGCAGTTTGGAACAGCAGGGAAAGCCGAACCGACGACGCTTAGCCGTTCGCGGCGGCGTTCCCGTCCATCTGTGTGATGAGATAGTTTTCGATCCCGACTTTGTCGATGAGTTCGAGTTGCGATTCCAGCCAGTCAACATGCCCTTCAGAATCGACAAGAATTTGCGCCATGAGTTCGCGCGAACCGCCATCGTTGTGTTCGAGGCAGAGCGTCATCGATTTGTTGTAGGCGTTGACGCCGGCGGTTTCCAACTCGAGATCGTTTGTGAATTGTTCTTTGATATCGGTGCCAACTCTTATGGTTCCGTATCGAGAGATTTCGGGAACGCCTTCCAGAAAGAGGATGCGATCGATTAGCAATTCGGCGTGCTTCATCTCTCCGACGGCTTCCTGATAATGCTTGTTTCCGAGCTTCGTGAAACCCCAGTTCAGACACATTTTCGATTGCACGAAATACTGATTGATTGCGGTCAATTCGATGGTTAATCCGTCGTTGAGTGCGTCGATAATTGCTTGCTGGCCTTGCATGGGTTTCCCTCTGTCTTTGCTGGGGGGGGTGATGCAGAAACTCTTCGAAATCATTTTAGTCTCTTCGACGATGCTTACCAGCCTGTCACAATTCGTATCGTAAATAATTTGCGATTGATACCGAGTCTCTGCTTGCGACACATTCTCAATGTCATCTTCTGTGGTGTCATCGTTTCGTAGGAGCGTCTTACTTTCTCGAATCGAGACCGACAACAGATTGCGAGAGACGTCATCGAACCCGCCATGGAATTTTCAACAAAGCTTTACGGTTCGATTCTGTTTTCGTGCTCGTCGAAAAAATGAAGGTATGCGTGATCGCAAACGACACGGACTTTGTCGTTTCGATTCCAATGCGGACGACCTTCCTGCCGTGCGACAATTTGACAATTTCCACCCCTAAGAAAGATCAACGATTCCGAGCCGTGTTTTTTTAATGCTTCGACGACCACCGAGAGATGAAATTGATGGGCATGGTCTTCCCCGTGTTCGATCTTGTTTTCGATCACGAAATGTTCCGGTCGGATACCGATCGAACGGGATTTCTTCAGAGGATCCAACCCCTCCGGGATGATCATTTTTTC
>Ga0114931_10000701_pt1 | contig 41620 bp, 44 predicted proteins | sample 2SBtaG_FD_89579 | JGI IMG/M metagenome (GOLD analysis project Ga0114931, IMG submission 89579) | Deep subsurface microbial communities from Kolumbo volcano to uncover new lineages of life (NeLLi) - 2SBTROV14_V59a metaG | ecosystem: Environmental > Aquatic > Marine > Volcanic | place: Kolumbo... | reverse complement strand
AAGTAAAAACCATTTTAATTTGTATCTAAAAGAAATGGAGTTTAGGTATAATTACAGAAAGGTGAATTTGTTAGATTTGTTGGTCAAAATACACTTTAGTCCTAAATTGTCCTAATCACCTTAATGTATTCATCTCTTGATTTTGAAAAAGAAATTAACAATCTAAGGCAGCATGGACGAAATTTCGATACTTTAAATGAACTCAAAGATGAACTCAAAATCGAGTGGCTTAATATGCATATGTATGCTTCTGATAATGTAATAAAATCAACTCATTCATTTATGGGTAGTGGGTCAGTTTGAGTTTAGGTTACCAACTTGAAGGCTTATTCCACAATCTCTCCTGAGTATCAGAAACTTGATTCGGAAACTGATGTAGAGGTAACATGTTTAATGGAAAGCTTTTATGCTTGTCTGCTACTGACCTTATCTCGACAGCCGCACCTCGCCTAGAATCACGATGTGGTACATATACGGTAATTTTTTTATCAGGGCGCAACTCTTTCGCTTTATGAATGACTGGTACTAAATCAGAATCTCCACTTATAATTACAATTCTATCACACTTGTTTTCATAAACATCAGATAATACTTGTATGGCTATGTTAACATCAGTTCTTTTTTCTTCGTAAGTGTGAAATATTCTGGTGTGATGAGTGCAGTGTGGTACTGTGCACGTTTTCTCTCTAGGTTTGTATTTTCCATAAATTATTTTGAGTAGACTACAAGTCTGCAAGGCACCTAAATATTCGCGCTGATTGGCCATTCTTGCCGGATTGTTATCTAAAAGTGCAGTAAAATAATAGATATTTTGAATAATATCGTCTTGCCTCAAACTTTTAAACAAACTTTCAAGATTTAACCATTTATGGGGTGATTGATAGACGGCACCGTAATAGAAATTGTATCCATCTATATATACAATGCTTCGATTTGACATGAGCAAAAAAAAGCACCCATATAGGGTGCTTAACCCAAAACTTCTGGGGGAGTTGTGATATTAATAATAAACACTAATTTATTGAAAATCAAGTGGTGAATGCAAACATTTTCGTGATATTCAACTTGGAAGTAAATCTAAAATATCCTCTATTTCCCATAGATGATCTGTAACCTTCGCTTTCATAGCTGGTGTTACCCTCAGGGATTGATGAATCCTGCAAAAATTATAATGCATAAAATGCAGGGCAACAGCGTGTCCTAAGTTTTCAACCTTTTTAGAGAAAGCGTTAGTCAACCTAGTGAACCGCCTCATATTCATACGCATAGTTAAATTCTGGCGTTCTACGTAGGATGTAGATACGTTCTTACCTTCGGGATAGCCTATAATCTCTTTAGCCCTCACACCGGAACATTGAGCGGGACTGTAACGGCCTTCGGTTTCAGGACTATTACCATAAATCTTTATCAACTGACTATAGTCTATTTCCCTACCGAAAGCTGTAGGAACGGCATCTAAGTACATAACATGCCCGTCTGTGGTTAGCTGTACCCTGTTGGCTAAACGTGCAGCCAGGTCTTTCATAAAGGCTGTAGCGCATTCTAAATCACGATTACCAATGTACCAAGTAGGAACAAGTTTAGTGTCGGCACATATAGCAGTAAACGTCCAAACATCACCGTACCCGAATTTATCTTTTTTATCTTCCGGTACGTTCTTGGCTTTAGCATAACAGAAAGCCCATATTTCATCGCACTGGATATTTTTGCAGGGAAGGTCTTTCATAACTCCGGCTTGATAGGCTAAACAAGCTTTACCTACATCAACTAATAGTTTTGAAACTGTGCCCTTAGCGGCTCCGGTCATACGGCATGTTGCCCTTATAGAGTTACCCTCAACCAGTGCGGCTATTATCTGTTTTTGTTTATCTCTGCTTAACCTGTTCATAGTATTATTATACTTGAGCGCTCAAGCATAGTCAATAGTAGATGTTTGTATGTTAAACTTTCAATATAACTTGACATAGCCCCTCGTATTGTGCTAAATGTAGGGTATACTTTCATTACACGTGTAATAAAAATGAATAGGGTAGACCTCAAAGGCTTATATAAAGTATTAAAATGACCGGAGAGAGCGGGATTCGAACCCACAAAACGCTCACACGTTAGGGAATTTTGAGTTCCGTGAGATCACCAATTCTCAGCCTCTCCTAGCCATTTAATTTAAAGCGGGGAATAGTGCTTAAATCATTATTCCCCGCTATTTGTTTTTATTCCATCGTATACCCCACTGTTATTTTTATCCCACATAGCAAGACCGTATGTAGCGGCGTTAGTCTTACTAAATACGTTATCTTTTTTCATGCTTCTAGATAGAGCAACTTCCAATACAGCGCGCGACGTATCTTTACCAAAGCGGTCAATGATACCATGTCGTATCTTTTCTATGTGCAGTGGTTTTTTCGAGTCTAATAATACTAATTCGGCGGCTTTTGCATTAGTGATTCCATCTTGCAAATTCAACTGTGGAGACACAGTCTCTTTGTTCTGAATATCAACCCCCATTAATTTAGACGCCCTCTCTAAAGCTTGCAGGTCCTCTTCTACTTGTTTGATTTGAGCGTGTAAACCTTGAGCCGTTGAACGCAGATTGACCAGCTCATTTTTCTTTTCTAAAACTACCTCGTTGATATTTTTCATACAAACACCTCTTGTTGTGGTTTGTTATAATAAAGTACCTGATAATTCAGAAAAAGCAAACATAAACATTCGTGCTGTTGGGGTGTTGTGTTAGTATAACAAAACTAAGAGGAAACTCATACGTAGGTGGGGATTTTTTGCGGGGACAAAAGGACAGGGATATGCATATTTATACTACCCTTTCTCCCACCTGGCTTTTGCCGCCTTCTGTGCTATCTCTTTCCGCTTCTTAGCAGATAGCTTCTTTGCCCTGGCTTTACCGCCCCTGAGTCCACCTAATCTGCCAAGGGCTACAGCGGCGGGGTTCTTTTCGGGCTTTTCTTCGGATGGTTCTTTCTCGGTTGATTCTTTGGTTGCTTCGTCCAAAATAAACTTAGCTATTACATTTTCGTCATCAGACTTCTTTCTTGAGCGCTTAGGCATACAAAATAGTATTACATAAAAGCGGTTAGTTGTCTATGCGAGTAATATTTCAAAATGACCCACTACCCATTTATGACTAACCCTTAGATATCGTTATTAAAAGAAGCAATTTTAGCTATGAGAAAGGACTTGTGGGGTGGGAAACTTAATTATGACATTAGCAATATTCAGCTCTGACCTCTAGACATTTATATGATCAGTGCAATCGACCACATGAATATTGTAGTATCGGATCTTGAACGCTCGGTAAAATTCTACACCGAGGTTCTGGGTTTTGAGAAGGTAAACAGCGTGCACCTTGAGGGCGATTGGATAGACTCCATAGTAGGGCTCAAGGGCGTAGTTGCGGATCTAGTCATTATCGCTGCCCCTGAAGGCGAGCTCAAGATTGAGCTTTTTTATTTTAAATCTCCAATTGGTGAATCAATACGGTCTAACACTCTTGCGAATACGATCGGGCTCCGTCACTTTGCGCTTAGAGTCGATGATATTCAAGCTTCTTATAATAAGCTAAAGGATGCGGGAGTTAAGATCGTAAGTGAGCCTGCAACCGTTCCCCAGAATGTTGCGCCCCAGAGCAATGTGCGTAAGACGATGTACTATTTTCAGGACCCTGACGGCGTGCTTATAGAAATTGCCGAAATCAAGTATTTATAACAAACCCAGCACAAACGCTTTGTTCGATACGTTGACCGCCACGTGCATTATGTATGCGGGCCAGAAGGATTTCCCGCGGTAGCATATATATCCCCAGAGTAAGCCTGTGAATATTGTGCTGATCGTCTCTATCTCGGGCTTTCCCAGATGGAGAAGCGCAAACGGGATCATCTGTATCAGTATGCTCCCCTCCTTGAACTTCTCCTTCAGGCCAAAGAGCATGAAACCCCTGAATAGAAACTCCCACCCGAGCATATAGACCCCTATTTGAAGGGCGTATTTTAGTAGATCGAAATTACCTCCGTGCCGGTAATATCTCTCTACCGAAGAGACGTCGGAGGCCAAATACAGTATAGGTATAGCGATTGCCAGAAATATAACGACGTATGGGATCCATAGCTGGTAGTCGCCTGGTCTCAGGCCGAAGTCCAGAGGGTTCTTACGGAGGAATATTAAAATTGTCAGTGTCGGGAAGACCCCGAAGTATATAAAAGAGCTTACCCAGAAATTCCCGATCCTGTGATAGTGATGAAGGATTATAAATAGAGTGGAGAACGAGATTACTATAATTTCTTTGTAGTAGCGTTTGAGAAAGTTATTCTGGTTTTTATGCTCGGATAGGAATCTCATTGTTTCTCACATGGAGAGTTCTAATTCGCACCGGTTATCTTTTTCTTAAGATCTTCAGACAACACAGGCCCCCTCTCGACAAATTCCCCCTTGGGCCCGTAGACGATAAAATAAGGGATACCCGCCAGATTGTAATATTTGACGAGCGGGTTTTCCCAGTTCATTACGTTTAATTCTTTTAGGGCGAAAGTGTTTTTGCTTCGGGCGTTTTTCTCAAGCTCGGGCTTAATGGCCTTGCACGGTGCACACCAGTCCGCATAGAACATAAATACCGTGTATTTCCCGTAGTCGATATGATCGATAAGGTCTACTAGTCTGCCCCTGCTTATAACCTCGACATTATCATGCTTCTGAGTGGCGCTCTTATTATCATATATTTTTGAAGAGGCGTTAGAGGGCCCACCATCTTTAATAAGGGTGCTGCTATACCCCTCGGAGCAGGGGACTCTGCTGTGGTAAATTACTATGCCCTCTTCGTCTTTACATTCGTACAATTCGGCTAGGGCATTATGTGTAAGCAAGATTAGCGTCATGCTTGTTATGATGAGCTTCATCATGTGCTGAGCGGATTTAGTTATCATATATATTCAGAGTACATATTTGCCACGAGCTCAATCGAATATAAGCGTCCTGTTGCCGTAGACCAGTATTTTACGCTTCAGGTGGTACCATATCGCCTTGGAGAGGACAGCTTTTTCCAGGTCTCTTCCCTTTCTTATCAGGTCTTCCACGCTGTCTTTATGAGACACGTCCACGACGCTCTGCCCGATTATCGGCCCTGCATCCAGCTCAGGCGTTACGTAGTGGCTCGTGGCCCCTATAATCTTCACGCCTCGCTCGTAAGCCGAATGATACGGCCTCGCTCCGGGGAAGGCGGGAAGGAACGAATGATGGATATTTATTATTTTATTGGGGTAGCGGCTGACGAAGTTGTCGCTTAGAATTTGCATATACCTTGCCAGCACGACGAAATCGATATTATATTTCTCCAGCAGCGCGAGCTGCTCTTTTTCGGCCCTCTCCTTATCCTCTTTTACACCCGGAGTAAGATGAAAGTCGATGCCGAATTTCTCTGCAACCTCCTGAAGCTCACAGTGGTTACTGACAATGAGCGGTACCTCCACGTTCCATTTTTCAGCCTGAATTCTTGAGAGTATATCGTAGAGGCAGTGAGAGAGCTTAGATACGAAGATCGCCATCCGCGGCGTGTAGTCCGAGAAGTAGAGGGTCCACTGCATATTATATTTCTCTGCGATCAGGGTCTGGAAATATTCCCCTATTTTCTCAGCCGGGACGCTGAATTTCTGAAGGTCCCACTCGACGCGCATGAAGAATATATCCTGGTCCGAGTCTACGTGCTGCTCGAGGAATATGACGTTCCCCTCATTTTTAAATATAAACTCGGTAATTGCGGCTACAAGGCCCTGGCGGTCGGGGCAGTGAATAAGGAGTATGGCGGATCTGTTGGGTGTATTGATATTTTGGTTACTCATAGTGTTCAAGGGAATATATTATGGTTTAGTGTCTTCCCATAAGCTCATAGATCTCATCATCTGAAAGACCGAAATAGTGCGCGATCTCGTGCTTTAGCACTTCGTCGACCCTCTCCTCGATCTCTTTGTCGTTCCTGCATACTTTCTCTATATCCTTTTGAAAAAGCACTATCTCATCAGGGGTTCTGACGCCCTGCCAAATGCTCCTTTGGGGGAGCGGTGTGCCTCGGTATAACCCCAGGAGTAAGCCCTTCCCCCTTATTTCAAGCTTTTTCAGATCATCCCTGGTCGGGTAGTCCTCGACAGTAATAACGACGTTTTCTATCTTATCCCTGTACTCTTCGGGGATTCTGTCATACGCCTTCTCTACAAGTTCCTCAAACTTTTTCTTATTCAACCGAACTCTTTGTACCAGGGAGATTTAAATCCTATAAATATTATATTAACTTAGGTGAGGTTTCAATCTTATATCTTGGTTTAGGTCTAGGTTTATATCTTATTCTATATTTTGGGGGTGTTTACACCGCCGGGCTTGTTCTCTTTCTTGATAGGCTCACCCTTCTTCGCTTCGCTTATGGGCTGCTTATCCTTCAATATCTCTGAAACCGCGCGGCGGAACTCATCCGTACCCTCAGAAGAGATTTCCTTAAGCGATTCTTCGAATATACTCTTTAACTGCTTTTTGTCGGTGTCCGAATTACCCATTTGCTTCACTTGTAAATGTGAATTTGACTTAATTATAATGCCTTTATTGCGGTGTGGGTGGAAAATTTTAGGACTACTGAAAATTACTCTAATTATCCGCCCGAGCGACTTTTCTGAGGCCGCGCAATCTAATTATTTACATTAAACAACTACGACCTTAGCGGGTCTTTACTACTGATCATGAATTTATTCTTAAGCGTCCGGGTTAATTCTGCGGAATTAAATATGCTCGATAGCTCTCAGCCCGTTGAGCTCGGACAGATACACTGGTTAAGGAGCATTGATGAAAGTGTGAAGTAGTCGAATGCGATCCTTCCGTAATACCCTATAGTGAGCTAATTCAAAAAGCCGAGCAGGGTGGCGTCGCAAGGCGCGTTTTCGCTCGTGACAGAGATCAAGAGGACACGTCCACAAGCATACTAGGGGAGACCTCGGTCAGCAGCGAGTCGGGCTTCAGGCCGGATTCATGGCTTAAGTACTATCTCTCAAACTATTTACGGATATCTGCCCATGGTCCCTAATCGGGAATCGCGGGTTAACTCGGCAATCGGCAGAATAAGCTCACCCGATAACTACCTCACACCCAGGGCACCCCCAGTTTGTTAAGGACTGTTAGAGAATGGGGGCTCGACTGTCAGGGCGCTACGGGCAGAGGTCAGAATTTCAGTCAGGCATGGAACCGTGCCGGCGGGGAGTCCGGAAAAACTCAATCCTGGCTCTGGCTCAAAGAGGAGCTTCTGTAGTTTTCGACAAAACCTATTAATTCCGGGAAGAACTCTTCGAAGTTCCGCTCTAACTCCCTATAGTTTTCTTCGATTTCCCGGGACGCTCCCTGAAGGGTGTTTTTTCTCTTAAATTTTCTTTCTAGTCTCTTAGCTAACCTCTCGATAACCAATGAGACCCCTTCTAACTTCCGATAAGATCCGAGCCAGTCCTCCTGAATCATACGCGGTAGAAATGAGACAAGTTTTATTGGCAGTATGGGGGTGTTGTTCCTCAGCATCTCGTATACGCCCTGAGTGAAGGGGCCAAGCTCCGAGTCTGAATACGCCCTCCAGTTTTTGGCCAGGAAATGGTCGAAAGTAAGGTCCAGTATTATGCCTGCGAACCTGCGCCTTTCTGGGCTGATAAGCTTTTTGGACTCCAGGAATTTCCTGTGGGAGTCGGTATATATGTCGATTTTTCTGTGAGTCTCAATACCCTCTTTAATCCCGGGGCTGTATGGAGAGTTGACTACGGGGCCTTTAACAAAATCTCCCAGCAGGTTCCCGAGCCTCGACTCCTCTGTGTCCTCTGCCAGGAAGAGATGAGCTAAATAGTTCATAGCGTTTAGATTGCCGTGTTTGAAGCGCATGGGCCGGCACGGTTACCGCAGCCGGCCCGTAATATATGCTCTAAGTTTTATTATTTCTCTACTTCAACGAGCTCAACGTCAAATATGAGTACTGAGTTCGGGGGTATAACGTTGCCTGCTCCGGCTGCGCCGTAGCCAAGCTCAGGTGGGATTATCAGCTGACGCTTGCCGCCTACTTTCATCAGGCCGATACCCTCGTCCCATCCCTTTATAACCTGACCTACTCCCAACGTGAACTCTATGGGCTGTCCCCTCTTAACCGAGCTGTCGAATATTGTGCCGTCTTCGAGCTTTCCGGTGTAGTGGACTTTTACTTTCTTTCCGGGGACTGCTTTATCCCCGGTACCTTCTTCGATAACTATATACTGCAGACCTGAATCGGTTTTCTGTACATTGGACATCTTTTTGTCCTCCTCTGAGCTAGCAGATATCGTGAAGCTTAAGGAAAGCATCATTATAACAAGCATTAATGATGTTATTGAATCTACATTCGTCCTTCTTATCGTCATACTCGCCTCCGTATTTTGTCTGGATTTAAACTGAGGAATAAATTCTGTAACAATTAAAAACCCTACCCGATTTTTTCTTCATATACCACTATAATATCAGCTTATACCTATTTGAGTCTAATATAAGAACCGGTCATATATGAATATTATAAAGGTCGCTTTTCCCGGGCCTTATGCAGCCGTTGACAAGCCTCTCTCACCCTGTATTAATATCCTATCAAACGGGACAGGAGGCGTAAAATGTCATTTGAATACATTAGTTATGATAAAAAAGAAGACGGAATAGGCGTTCTCAGCATCAACCGCCCGAAAGTGCTGAATGCGCTCAATTGGGATACGCTCAGAGAGCTAGGGAAGTTCTTTGAAGATGTGCTTCCCGGGGAAGAGCTGAAGGCTTTAATCGTGACCGGAGCCGGGGATAAAGCCTTTGTAGCCGGCGCCGATATAGCTCAGATGAACAGTATGAGTGCGCGAGAGTTTAAGGAGTATGTGGATTACGCTCACAAGGTTTACGATCTTTTAGAAGATGATCCCAGCCCGTCAATTGCGGCAATAAACGGCTATGCATTGGGCGGGGGCTGCGAGCTTGCGCTTGCATGCGATATAAGGATAGCGTCCGACAATGCTAAGATGGGTTTCCCGGAGGTTAAGCTCGGGATATTCCCGGGCTGGGGAGGTACTCAGAGGATCACCAGGGTGCTCGGGCTTGGAAAGACCAAGGAGCTTGTGTTTACAGGGGAAATGATAAACGCTCAAGAAGCGCTCCGTATCGGTCTTGTAGAAAAAGTAGTACCCCATGATGATATTATGACGGAAGTGCTTACGCTTGCGGGCTCTATAGCTAAAAGGGGGCCTCTCGCAGTAAGACTGTCCAAGACAGCTATTAATGCAGGCTCTGAAATGGACCTTCAAAAAGCGCTTCTACTCGAAAAGACTCTCGTATCTCTTTGTTTTGACTCGTCTGACCGTGTCGAAGGCATGCAGTCGTTTCTTGAAAAAAGAGAACCGTCCTTTACCGAAGAGTAACCGGGCCGACACCCAATACACTCCCTTTGAGGATTGTAATCTAATAATTCAAAAAATAAGGTTATTTATGCTGCCCGGTATTTTGAACCGCAAATTGCCGGGCAGCATAAATAATTTTTAAATCACGGTATCTTACATGTGTTTATAATCTGCCCCCCTACATTATTTGACAAAAAACCAAATAGGAATAAAATCAATAAAACCTAATTTTAAGAGGCGAGTATTTCAGAGCCTTCAGGAGGCAATTATACATGTTAGAGCAAATGTACGATTTGAGCGGTAAGGTCGCTATAGTAACGGGCGGATCAAGGGGTATAGGCAAGGCCATATCTCTCGCTTTAGCGGAAGCAGGCGCTGACGTCCTAGTCAATTATTCAAGGAGCGACAAAGAGGCCGATAAGGTTAAAAAGGAAATTGAAAAAATGGGCAGAAAATGCATTACTGTAAGGGCCAACGTCGGTAATTTCCAGCAGGCGCAGAATATCGGTAAAGCCGCAATGAATTATTTCGGTAAAGTCGATATACTGATTAATAACGCAGGCATTAACAGAGACCGCATGCTCAAAAGAATGACGGTTGAGCAGTGGAATGAGGTTATACAGACCAACCTTTCAAGCGTATTTAACTGTACGAAAGCGGTTCTGGACCCGTTGTCCAAAGAGGGAGGTGTCATTATTTCCATATCCTCCATAATCGGCGAAATGGGGAATGTGGGCCAAGCTAACTATGCCGCTACGAAAGCGGGCATTATCGGTTTCACAAAAACTATGGCAAAGGAGCTTGCTTCAAGCCGTATTCGCGTAAACGCCATTGCCCCGGGTTTTGTGGAGACTGACATGTTGGGCACTGTACCTGAAGATATAAGAGAGACTATCAAGAAAGAGATTGCCCTAGGCAGGTTCGGAACCCCTGAGGAAATCGCTCTTGCCGCAGTTTATCTCTGCTCTCACGCTGCAAGCTGGATTACCGGGATTACTCTGAGAATTAACGGCGGACACTACATTTAATGCTGTCAATAAACCCGTGTTTGTGGCTCTTATTTAATTGAGAGTACACAAACACGGCCTATCCGAATCAATCTTGAAAACTGCTTTATTTCGATCTTTTTATTAGCCAGTCTGCAACTTCAGGCCATAGTCCTTTTAAAGACTTACTGCTGACCGAAAGCCCAATATGTCCGGATGGAAAGACTATTGTCTCTTTGTCTTTACTCGATATAAGGTCATTGAACCCGATGCTTGAATCCGGCGGGACCAGATGGTCGTGCTCCGCAATTAGGTTCATCGCAGGGCATTTGATGTTTTTTAGCTCAACAAGCTCGCCGTTTATTCTGAGCTTGTTTTCCACCAGCCGGTTTTCCTGGTAGAAATATTTGATAAACTCCCTGAATACCTCTCCCGGGACTGCTATGTTGTCGTTAAGCCATTTCTCCATAGCGAGGAAATTATCTACGAATGCTTCATTGTCTATATTCTCATAAAAATTTACATACTTTGATATCATGTTCTGTACGGGTTTTAAGAATAAGAACCCTGATTGTAAAAACTCGGGAGGCGCGTTACCGAAAGCGTCAATGAACTTATCTACATCAAAATTCTCTTTATCTCCCCATAGACTGAGAGTCCCCTCGACTTTATAGTCTATTCCGGCTGTCAGTAGAATCAGGTTCTTTACGTCCTCAGGGTGAAGTGCTGTATATATTGCAGACATTGTGCCGCCCATGCAATAACCCAAAATGCTGACTTTCTCTGATCCCGAGATTCTCTTCACTTTCTTTATGACTTGCTTTATGTATCTGTTTACGTAGTGGTTGAGGTCAAGGTGATTGTCCTCGTCACCAGGAGCTCCCCAGTCAATTAAATAAACGTCTATACCTTTATTCAAGAGCACTTCGACGACGCTTCTCCCCGGTTTAAGGTCCAATATAGAGGGGCGGTTGATGAGTGCGAATATGAGTATTAACGGAACCGCCTCCGGATCCTTGACTACAGGGCTGTAGTGAAGCAGGCGGAGCTTGTTCTCCGTAAATACAACTTCATGGGGTGTTGTCCCGATCTGGACGTCGGGCGGATCGATTATAGCAAGCTCAATTGCCTTAGTGAATTTGTTCATCGTCTTTTCCGCTTCCCTTATGGGAGTGTTTATATTGTTCAATGACATTTTATATCTTTGGCCTCCTCAATTTTGAGTAACTGGCGTCTTAGAGTTAATTTCCCGATTGTAACTCATAAGTTCTTTTATAGTGTTTGTCTATTTTTTTGTTGCTTTCCCAGGTTGATTCAAATCTTCAATTTTATCGGTAAGATCGTTTATCTTCTCTTCCAGATTGTTTATTGATGCGTGCAGCCTGTCTACATCGCTCTTCGTAGGGAAGCGCATATTCTTAAGAGTCTTTTCAACCGCGTCGTCAAAATATTTTTTAAGCTCTGAGGATTTCTCTACTGCCTTGCCGATATTAGCAGCGAACAACGGGCTGTTAACCCATTTCTCCATAATTTCCGAGGATGACTTTTCCCATGTTTCATAAAACTTCTTGTAGTGCGCTGCGTTATCGGAGCCGCCGTGAGCTTCTCCATTAAAGAGTGGATTGGATCTCCAAATATCCATAGCCTCGGTCATTGTTTTTTCCCATGTTTCATAAAACTTCTTGTACTGCTCTGAATGATCAGATGATTCGTTACTCACTATTTAGTCTCCTTAGCGGCTTCGTCTTTAGTCTTTTTTCTTCTTTCCGGGGCCTTTTTCTTGGATTGGGATTCAAGCTCTTCCACCTTTTCTTCGAGCTCCCGTATCTTTTTTTCGAGAGAATCTATATATTCTACCAGCCTGTCTTTATCATCTTTACTGTCTTTATCGCCTCTCTTGGGCTCACATCTGCTTTTGATCGTATCTTCCATAAAGTTCTGTACGTAGTTCTTAAATTCCAGCGATTTATCGAAAGCCCTTTCCATATACGGACTACTGAGCCAGATATCCAACATCATATTGGTGGATTCTTCCCATGACTCATAGAGTTTCTTGAAATAGTCGAAGTAATAAAGTTGCTCGTGATCTTTTTTCTTTTCCAACTCAGTCTCCTTCGACAAAGTACCTCATAATACTTAGTAGTTTACCAAGCAGATTTTAATAATGAAAGAACCGTATATATGTAAAAACGCGTCGCCTTCTTGTATCGGGATTCTGTACAATCCCTGTTTTCTCAATGCGCAGGGGTTATCACCCCTTACTCATAAGTATATCACTACATTAATAATAAAATGCAGGGCGGTTTTGTCAAGCATATTTGTTCGCATATGCACAATTGTATTATCTAATAATAATAGTATATTGCACTATAGAAGCGCTATTGATAATAGCATTAGCGCAAATTCTGCTGCCAATCAGCTCCTTACTATAACGGGTTTGATTGTAAGTGCCGATTTGTTTAAATGCCGTGATTATGATATGAAATATTAAGCGGGACCCATTTTCTTATTCATACCCTGCTATTATATAATCCCCGAATGAGGACATTACATTGAAAACCATGCCCGAATTTTTTTTACTTTTTTTATTCTCAGTTATATCGAGCTTTATTTTAATTTCTGGCTTTATCTCAATCCCTGGTGCTTTAGCCGAGCACGAAAACACTTCTCCACAGGTGCATTCAAGCAAAACCTTGGGCTGCCTGTTGCCGTTATCAGGGAAGTATAGGATTGTAGGTGAAAAAGCACTCCAGGGAATACTTACGGCCGCCGAATCCGCGCCCGGGGGCGGTGAGTACCATGTAGTCGTAAAGGACATAGGGGACTCCGAAGCTAAGCTTAAGAGTGCGCTTTCGAGCCTTACAAAAATCGGCGACTTGTCCTTTATTATCGGACCAATACCCAGTAAATTCATTCCTGCCGTAAGCCCTAAGGTGAATAATGAAAAAATTCCTACAGTTGTATTCCCGGTTTCGGAAAGCGAGTCCGAAGGCGGGCCATATATAATCAAGTTTTATTACCCCCTGGAAGAGCAGGCCCGGGTGCTCGCCTCATACGCCGTAAGGGAACTCGGCGTGAGGTCATACGCTGTACTATATCCGGATACTTCTCTCGGGAAACGGATGAAAGACGAGTTTATAAAATCACTCAGAGCGAACGGCGGTAATACGGTATACGTAGGTTCCTACGATAGTAAGGAGAGAGATATTGAGAAAGAGGTGGTGTGGATTGCGTCTGAGCGTCCCGAGGGGGTTTTTATTGCGGACGGCTCAAGCGCATCTGCAGAAGTGATCATTCAGCTTAAAAAGAAAGGAGGGCTCAGCGATGTACTGTTTTTGGGTCCGAGCACATGGGACGGCTCATTATTTCTGGACCTGGCAGGGGAGGAGATAGACGGTTTCGTCTATAGAGCGATATTTACGGATTTTTTCTACTACGGTAGTGGTGAATGGGACGGTTTCTTAACGCGCTTTGAGAGAAAATTTGATAAACCGCCTTCATATCTTGAATATCAGTCCTATTTAGCTACGAGGCTCGTTCTTTCAGTCGACTCAGCTGGGGGTTCTGGTAAGGACCTGATTAAAAGGCTAACGGCGCTCCGGAACGACCCGGGATATATTGTAAAAAAGGAAAGAAACGGCAGTATTCAGATCTCTCCCCGTTACCTCATACTTTCAGTGTCGGATGGTGAATTGTCGGAAATAACAAGGGTCAGGTAATAGCTGTAGCCGACCGGACTTAAGTATCTTCACAAGCATTAGAAATTACCCAGGAAATCGTGCTGACCGGGAGCAAGGAACCCTATCACAAAAAGTGTAAAGAGTATTATGCAAAAACCAAGCACTGCGCCAATGGCCGCCTTACGTCCCTTCCACCCCGATGCTAGCCTTCCGTGTATGAGCACAGCATATAAAAACCATGTGACTATCGACCAAGTCTCCTTCCATCCCCATACCCATGCGTTCCCCCAGATCTCTTTTGCAAGCAGGAGCCCTAGCGCTAGTCCTAAGGTAAGTAGGGGGAAGCCCACAATAAGACATATGTGGTTGATTTTATCCAGAGTGGTGAGAGAGGGGAATTTTCTAAGAAAACTTCCCAAGTGCTTTGATTTTATCCTGTTTTCCTGAAAGATATAAAAAATCCCCGAGACGAAAGCCACGGTAAACAAGGCCTCCCCGAGCAATATGAGAAGTATGTGAATCAGAATCCAGGGATTGGCAAGTGAGGGGTCGTGCTCGATAATACCCTGCGGGAGGATTACGTGCGGGAGCGTCATAATAAACGCCAGAGGCGCAACGAACGCCCCGAATATCGATGCCCTGAACACGAACTGTGATCCGATGTATACGAGGGCGATAAGCCATGCGAATATATAAAGAGTGCTGTCCAGCCCCCCTGTAACCAGCACACCTCCGGTATAAGCTATGATCAGGCTCACGGTCTGAAGGCCTGCACCGATTACTATCGCAACAAATCCGTACATGCATACTCTTTCGTTTTGAGTCCAGAAGAAGCTTGAATAGAGAACTGAAGATATAAAGTATAAAAGAGCTGTTGCCCAGTAAAAATCCATGTCTATATTGTATTTGCCACATTCTTGAAATACAAGAAAACTATAAAATCGTTGGTCTTCTTTAGTCATCCCTGTCAGTATCCGGGGCGTAGCGTCCGTTTGAACCCTCTTCCTTTTGTGAGCTGCTGTTGTTTTCACAGCCTGCGGGTGAATATGATAAAGACACGGCAAGTCCTAAAAAGCAATAAAATATTTTTCACATGACGCCTCTTATAACTATCAGCTTAAAATACAGCAATACACATACGGATTAAATTTGAATTACAGCTCCAAGTGTTTTGATATACAGGCGCTGAAATTAAGAGTGAACAGCCTGCTTTAAGCTCTCGGTCTGATAATATGTGGTAAGAGAATCTACAATCTCGTCCAGGTCGCCTTCGAGTATGGCATCGATTTTATAGAGAGTAAGACCGATCCTGTGGTCTGTGATTCTTCCGTCTTTAAAGTTATAGGTCCTGATTTTCTCACTCCTCTCCCCGGTCCCCACCTGACTCTTTCGAGTATCCGCAATATCACTCAGACGCTTCTGCTCTTCTATCTCATAGAGCTTCACCTTGAGCATCCTCATAGCGTGAGCCCGGTTTTTATGCTGCGACCTCTCGTCCTGGCACTGAACGACGATTCCACTCGGCATGTGAGTGATCCGTATGGCGGAATCGGTTTTATTGACGTGCTGACCGCCGGGTCCGGAGGCCCTGTAGGTGTCCACCTTCAAGTCCTTCTCGTCCACCTGCACTTCAACGTCGTCGGGCTCTGCCAGTACTGCAACCGTTGCAGTACTGGTATGTATCCTGCCTCCGGTCTCGGTCGTTGGCACCCTCTGAACTCTGTGTACCCCGCTCTCATACTTGAGCCTGCTATACACTTTCTTACCTTCGATTGCGGCTACGACCTCTTTAAGTCCCCCGATACCGGTCTCGTTAAGGTTAATTACTTCGACTTTCCATTTTTTCTCTTCCGCGTAGCGTGAGTACATCCTGAAAAGATCCGCGGCGAACAGGGCAGCTTCGTCCCCTCCTGTTCCCGCCCTAATTTCCAGGAAAACGTTCTTCGAGTCGTTGGGGTCTTTAGGCAGGAGCAATAGGTGGAGTTTGTTTTCAAGTCCTTCGCGCTCTCTTTCAAGCCCTTCTTGTTCTGTACGCGCAAGCTCCCCGAGCTCCTCGTCTTTTAGAAGGGGCTTATTATCCTCTATACCTTCGAGCACTTTCTTGTAATCCCGGTATATGCTCACTACCTCTTCGAGTTCTGAAAGCTCTTTTGAAAACTTATGTATCTCCTGAGGACTTATGTCGGGTTTACTGAGAGACCGCTCAATATCCAGATATTTTTTTTCGACTTCTTCAAGCCGTTTTAACATTCCAACTTCTACCATTTCCGGTTATTATATTCACACAACTTGCAAAAATTTCAAGATAATATTAAACTTGTTTAGGTAAGGCAATGGAAACAATGGATATTCTTGAAGGCAAAATAAAAGAAGCTTTGTCCAGAAAGACAAAGCTCGAGGTTGAGCACAAAAACCTCATGGAAGAGGTCTCTAAGCTTAGCGATAGTATTAAGAAGCTTGAGAAAGAGCGTGACGATATGAAAGCCAAGTTAGACAGTGTTATTGAAAAGGTAGAAATTTATTTGAGCAGGTCCGAAGCGTAGGATGAAAAGACTTAAAAAAAAATTTCTTAATGCCGAATACGTTATTAAAACCGACGCGGACGAAGAGTACGTCCGGAAGATTGCATCTTTTCTTGAGGAAAAAGTTAAGGAAATTTCAGAAAAGGAGAGCGATATAGCGGTACCTCGTTCATTTCTTGTTGCCATGCTCAAGATTACCGATGATTACTTCAAGTTAGGAAGAGACTTTGATGAATTCAAAGACGCATCAGAGCAGAGATCACAAAGATTGGTTCAGATATTGGAAGGATCCCTTAAAGACAGCGAGCCCTTTAATTATCACGAAGGAATTCAGAGAGAAGAGCTTAGATCAGAAGAATTGGAAGATACATTTAAGTACAGATGATGTATGGAAAGAAAAAGAGTTTTTCTCAAGAGTAAGTAAATGGGCTGGCAGTCTTTCAGAAGATAAAGACAGTATGCGCGAGCGTTTGCTTAAAGAGCGCTCCGAACTCTCCTTAAGTGATGTATTAGAGAAAAGTCACGGAATATATCTAAATTTAATCTCTTTAGATCAATTCAAGTTATCTCACAGGATCGGTCTGTACTCTCCCGTTCGAAACGAGGTCAGGACCGACTCCATTTTCTTTAAAGCATTAGAATTGGGGAAAGAGGTCTATTCCCCTAAAGTCACAGGCAGTTCCCTATCCTTCCATAGGGTGTTTGGTTTGAACGAGCTCACTCCGGGGAAATTTGGAGTTCCGGAGCCTGACTCCGGCGCTCCTTCAATAGAGCCCCGGGAGCTTGACCTTCTCGTACTCCCCGGAGTCGCATTTGACACTGCAGGCTCGAGACTCGGGTACGGCAAGGGGTTCTATGACCGATTCTCGCGCGTTATACCGCTAGGGAAAAGGGTAGGTATCTCATACAAATTTCAATTACAGAAAAATATTCCTACCGAGGGCCATGATATGAATGTAGGCACTTTGGTGCACGAGCAGGGTATAATTTTTTGTAGTAGTAAATTAGGAGGCGATTAATATGACAATGTCGATAGTTGCGGCCGCTGTCATAGCTTTTATTTTAGGATTCGCAGTACATTACCTTTACAGATTCATGCAGCTCAGAAAGAAAATAGGTATTAAAAAAGATGAAGCAGAGGTTATTCTCGAATCCGCAAAGCAGCAGGCCGAAAAGATAAGAATTCAGGGAGAGCTAAAAGCCAAGGAGATAGTTGAGAAGAGAAGCTCTCAGATAGAAAACGAGGCGAAAGACAGGCAAAGAGAGCATCAGAGAATAGAGAAAAAGCTTCAGAAAAGAGATGAAACTCTGGACAAAAAATTTGAGGCAGCCGATAAAAAAGAGGCCGATGTACAGAGAAAAGAGCGAGAGCTCAGAGAAAAGGAATCTTCTCTTGCTGACAAAGAAGCAGAGCTCGATCAGGTCGTAGTCGAGGCGAAGAAAAAGATAGAAGAAATCGCGGGTATGACCCAGGAGGCTGCAAAAAACGAGCTTATAAATATAATTGAGGACGAGGGCCGGCACGAAGCCGCCAAAAAGCTCAAGCAGATGGAAGACCAGCTCCATGAGGACGCCGAACGCAAAGCCAAAGACATCATCGCTATGGCTATTCAAAAATATGCAGGCGAGTATACGAGTGAAAAGACAATATCTGTAGTCAATCTGCCAAACGATGATATGAAGGGCAGAATTATCGGCCGGGAAGGAAGAAATATACGCTCCATAGAAGCCCGCACCGGCGTTGATATCATAATTGACGATACGCCGGAGACCGTAGTGATCTCGTCCCTCAACCCCATAAGACGGGAAGTCGCCAGGATGTCGCTTGAGAAATTAATCGAAGACGGCAGGATTCACCCCGCCCGCGTCGAAGAGATCGTTTCGAGCGTGGAAAAGGAAGTAGACCGGGCGATTCAGAAATCAGGTGAGGAGGCTCTCTTCGATCTGGGAATACCGAGCATGCATCCCGAGCTCATAAAGCATGTGGGCAGGCTCAAGTACAGGACAAGTTATTCACAGAATATACTTAACCACTCAATCGAGGTCTCGTTTATTTGCGGGATACTCGCAGCTGAAATCGGCTACGATATAAAGCTTGCCAAACGGGCCGGCTTACTTCACGATATAGGGAAATCGGTTGACCACGAGATTGAAGGCTCTCACGTAGACATAGGTGAAGACCTGGTCAGGAAGTACGGAGAGTCGGACGACATAATAGAGTCCGTGGCATTGGCGCATGACCCGCAGCCCCAGTCTATACTGGCTATCCTGGTCCAGGCTGCAGACGCCATTTCTGCCGCAAGGCCCGGGGCCCGACGCGAGACCTATGAAGCCTACGTAAAGCGTATAGAAGATATAGAGAACATCGCAGGCTCCTTCAGGGGAGTCGAAAAATGCTACGCAATTCAGGCAGGGCGCGAAGTGAGGGTAATTGTAGAGAGCACCAAGGTGAACGATGAGGAAGGCGCATTACTCTCACACGAGATTGCACAGAAGATAGAGCGTGAAGTCGCTTATCCCGGGCAGGTGAAGATCACCGTAATAAGGGAAGTCAGAGCGACGGCAATCGCCAACTAGCTGGCGATTGTTAGTATAAGCGTAGGGGGGAGCTGATTTGTGAATAGTTGGTTTCTAGGTATTTATTTTAGAGAAATCCGCGATTTTGAAAAACAGCTCCCTTATGTGAGAGAGCATAGATAACCTGTTTCTTTTTAACCCAGGGTTCTTGTCCATCACCATAACGCCCTCAAAGTATTTATCGACAGGCTCTTTAAGGTTCTTCATCAAAGAGAGGGACTTCTCGTAGTTCTTCTTTGATATCTCGGAGTCTACTTTTTGCCGGACCTTGTTAAAAGAATCATAAAGCTCCTTTTCCACATCTTCTAAAAAGAGGCTCTCCTCGACGGCTGTCCTCCTGTGGTCCTTGACGATGTTCACGACTCGCTTAAAGGCTATGCCGAGAGCTTCGAAGTCGGGTGCTTTCCTAAACTCGTACAGGGCTTCGATCTTCCTCCGGGCCTCGACTAGATCATCGAGCCCCACGGAAACGACGGCGTCTACTATGTCCTGGGAGTAGCCCTCATCGATCATGATATTCCTGAACCTTTCTGTAATGAAGTCTGAGATACTGCTAAGCACCTTTTCCTCGGACTCTTTAAACTTTGTTTTTGTCTGCTTTGTAATTGTTTCCAGGCTCATCTTGAATGTCTCTAACAAGCTCAGATGGTAGCCCCTTTTAAGGATTATATTGATTATCCCGATTGCCTGCCGCCTGAGCGCGTAGGGGTCCTGAGTCCCTGTGGGTATGAGCCCGGAAATGAAGCATGCGGATATCGAGTCCGCTTTATCGGCTATACTCACTATGGAGCCTATGTCGCTTCCGGGCAGCTCTCCGTCACGGGAGACAGGCATGTAGTGCTCTTCAATCGCTTTGGCGACTTCCTTTTTCTCACCCGAAAGCTCGGCATAGTATTTCCCCATAATCCCCTGAAGCTCAGGGAACTCGAAAACCATCTGTGTAGCGAGGTCGGCTTTAGATAAGCGTGCAGCGGTTTCTACGTCTTTTATCGAGCCTCTGTAATCGATACCCTTAGCGATGCCGGTGGCTAATTTTTTTATCCTCTCAGTTTTATCGAAGTAACTCCCGAGGTCGGAGAGAAATACCATATCTTTTAGCTCGTCTACTTTTTCCCCGAGGGGAGAGCCCTTGTCTTCATCGAAAAAGAACCTGGCGTCCGTAAAACGCGCCCTTATGACCCTCTCGTTTCCTTTTACCACAACACTCCGGTCTTTTACCGGTGTGCCGCAGACGAATATAAAATGCGGCAGAAGCTTGCTCTTATTTTTTGCTCTGGTAACCGGAAAGTATTTTTGATGGTTCTTCATAACGCTTATAAGCACTTCTTTGGGCAGCTTGAGAAACTCCTTCTCGAAATCGCCTTTAAGCACAAGCGGGTATTCGACCAGGTTCGTAACTGTTTCGAGCAGCTCTTCGTCCTCGGTGATCTTGCCGCCGATCTCCTTGGCGAGTGCGTTTATACCTTTTACGATATCTCTCTTTCTACGGTCCTGATCTAAGATTACGTATCCGTTTTCAAGTTTTTCTTTATAGTCTTCCCAACCTGTAACCTTAAAACTCCCGGGATGTAAAAATCTGTGCCCGTAGCTTTTAGAGGAGCTTTTTAAACCTTCAAGGTCAAATGAAACCGTTTTTCCTCCGTATATCGCGAGTACCCACCTTATGGGTCTGACGAAGGTTATATCCCCCTCACCCCACTTCATGGACTTTCTAAACGGTATCGACAGTATTAAATCGGGAAGTATTTCTTTTAGGAGCTTGTCGGTTTTCTGTCCCTTGAATTTTTTTATTACAGCCAGAAACTCGCCCCGGTCTCGCTTGACCCTAACAACGTCCTTTATCTTCACGCCCTGAGACTTCGCAAACCCGAGCGCAGGTTTTGTAGGCTTTCCGTTTTCATCGTACGAGATGCTCACGGGCGGCCCGAAAGCTTCTTTGGTTTGATACTGTTGCTTGTCAGCGAGGCCCTGAACCCTTAAAGTCAGTCTTCTGGGTGTGCCGTAGGTAGAGATTTCCTTAAAATCAAGAGAGGCTCCTTCAAGCTTTCTCCGGGCGTCTTGCTTTAAATCCGAAAGGGCAGACCCGATAAAGCCCGCTGGTATCTCTTCTGTGCCTATTTCTAGAATCAGCTCTTTTTCCATGGATTTTTCACTGCGAGGGGAAATCCCATCTCCTCCCTTTGCTCCAGGTATCCTTCGGCGCATTTTTTGGCGAGCGCCCGAACTTTCCCTATATAAGAAGCTCTCTCAGTAACGCCTATAGCTCCCCGGGCGTCCAGCAGATTAAAAGTATGCGAGCATTTAAGACAATAGTCGTAAGCCGGGAGCGGAAGCTTTTTCGCGATTAATCTTCCGCATTCGCGCTCGAACTTATCGAACATATCGCGGAGCATCTCGGGGTCAGATTCCTCAAAGTTATATTTAGAGAATTCATATTCGTCTCTGTGGTGTATCTCCCCGTAAGTGATCCCTTCGGTCCACTCCAGGTCATACACGCTCTCTACGCCCTGAAGATACATGGCAATTCTCTCTGTACCATAAGTGATTTCTGCCGATACCGGCTTCAGGTCTATACCGCCCGCCTGCTGAAAGTATGTGAACTGGGTGATCTCCATTCCGTCGAGCCACACTTCCCACCCGAGTCCCCAGGCGCCTAGTGTAGGTGACTCCCAGTCGTCCTCCACAAACCTTATATCGTGCACCAGAGGGTCTATACCCAGGTACTTCAAGCTCTCTAGATATAATTCCTGTATGTCTTCGGGTGAGGGTTTTATGAGTACCTGAAACTGATAGTAGTGCTGAAGGCGGTTCGGGTTGTCCCCGTAACGACCGTCCGTCGGACGCCTCGATGGTTCTACGTACGCCACTTGCCAGGGCTCGGGCCCGAGGCACCTGAGAAATGTTGCGGGGTGGAACGTGCCCGCGCCCTTCTCGACGTCATAGGGCTGCATGATAATACAGCCCTTTTTGGCCCAAAACTCCTGAAGCCCCAGTATCACTTCCTGAAATGTCATATTATTATCACAATATTCCCTAAAAGTTGAGGGAGAATAATACCATTATTATTTTTGTGTAGCCAAATTTTTATTAGCTGATTGGTGATGAGAGAATAAAATAACCGAGATTTAAAGTGTCTTATATGAGATATAATAATTAGAAATACTACGGATGAAAGATTCTATGGAGAAACCTCCTGTTGTTTTTATCTCATATTCACATGATTCACCTGAACATAAAAGGTGGGTGGATGATTTTGCATCCAGATTGGTTCAAAACGGTGTCGATGTATTTCTTGATCAATGGGAATTAGGTCTTGGAGATGATGTGCCAAAATTTATGAGCTCGTCTATAAATGCCGCTGACAGAGTTCTCATGATTTGCACAGAGCATTATGTGAATAAGGCGAATGAGGGAAAAGGTGGTGTTGGATATGAAGCTATGATTGTAACAGCTGAGTTGATACAGGATTTGGGAACTTCAAAGTTTATCCCTGTTATTCGTCAAAACTCTGGAAGTAATGAATTGCCGAATTTCATTGGAGCTCGATATTACTGTAATTTAAATGAAGACCAAAATTATGAAGAGCAGTTTGAAGATCTGTTAAGAGAGCTTCACAAAGCCCCTAAAACGTCAAAGCCACCTTTAGGCAAAAACCCATTTGCAAAAACACCATCAGGTGGGGAAACACCTATTTCGATAGTTGAATCCACTATACCCGATATCAGTGAGTTAAGTAATCCATCGGAAGTTTATGATACTGCCCTTGAGATTGCGCGACAAGGGGATGTAGTTTCTTGGAGAAAAATTATTCGAGAGGCAAAAAAACCTATAAATAACAAGTTGATTAAATGGCGTGCTAAATATGATAGTAGCCCACCTGAAAATAATGAGGAATTATTACAAGCTGCATACAAAGGTATAACAAATTATGACTCATTGTTTAGCATTGCTATGGCTGGAGTTGAATCTGGGAGAGAGAATTTGAAGAATCAGGTATCTATATTAGATGACATTTTAAATCCGAGGGAATGGAATCGTGCCGGACTTAATAGTTTAGCACATTTGCCTGATGCTGTTGCCTATACATATCAAGCACTTCATGGTGCTTTATGTCTTCATACTCATCAAATATCGCTAGCAATTAAATTAGCAAAACATAAGGTCTATAGTCCGTATAATGCAGAGGCAGTTCCTCTATATCAAAACCCCTATATAATTGGTTGGCCTGATACATTAACAGGTCATTACAGCAAGGCATGGAATTTTTTAATTGATTTGCCTAATAGGTGGGAATGGTTAAATGGATTGTTCGGAGAAGCATATGAATTTTATACATCCTTATGCTCTTATTATATAGCGCTAAATGTATTAGAGTGTGCAGATATTGTTGCTAATGGTAATGAAGAAGTCGTACTAAAAGGGCAATCGCGCTTGCAGGTACCATTAACTTGGATGCTGATGAAGATTGATATAAAAAAACACGCATATAGATTATTACTGAGTGACCCGAATCAGGTTAGTAATATATGGATGGACTTAGGTGTGAATACTTCTAAAATAGAAAAATTCTGGCCTGATTGGATTGAGTTAATGAACCATTACATAGTCAAGGAAAATATACATTTGTTAGAAAGAGATGTAGTTCACAAGAACTTATTCACTGATTTGAAATGATATATTTTTAGCCTCTTCTACAATATCCCTAACTATCTCCCCCTTGGGCTGTACTCTCTGAACTTCCCCTACTGACTCTCCCGCGTAAAGAGCCATCGCCTCGATCTTCCCGGTCGTGTTTTTAGTCGGGAGCGTGCAATACTCCCCTTCGGTACAGACTTCTTCTCTGCCCGCAAGCCCCCTCTCTCCTACGATTTCACCTCTGAATTTATTGACTTCATCCACGCAAGAGCGCAGTATGTGTTTTATCAATCCCTCTCTTTCAGGTATGTTTCCACACCGTAATGCCGAAGAAATCCTCATACAAGAGCTCCGGTGTGGACATAGACGCCGGGAACCGTCTGGTAGAGCTGATAAAACCGCTCGCACGGGCTACTGCGGATGAAAATGTAATCGGAAAGCTCGGGGGTTTTTCGGGTGCGTACTCGCTTCCCAAAGGGGAATACAAAAACCCCTTGCTTGTTTCGGCTGCTGACGGCGTCGGCACAAAGCTTAAGATCGCCATAACTCTTGGCAAACTGGATACTGTGGGGATCGATCTGGTGGCAATGAATGTGAACGATATAATCACATGCGGGGCCGAGCCCCTTTTTTTCCTCGATTACCTGGCAACCTCGAAACTCGATCCTCTGGAGGCGGCAGAGATTATAAAAGGCGTAGCCAAGGGCTGCAAAATGGCTGGGTGCGCGCTTCTCGGGGGCGAGACCGCCGAGATGCCGGGGTTTTACAAGAAGGGAGATTTTGATCTCGCGGGCTTCGTTGTCGGTGTGGTCGATAAGAAGAAGGTTATCGACGGCAGCACAGTCAGAGCCGGAGACGCCGTTATAGGTATTTCTTCAAGCGGGCTTCATTCAAACGGTTATTCGCTCGCAAGAAAAGTGCTCCTCGGAAGGAATAAGAATGCTCTTCGTAAGAAACCTTCTTCTTTGAAACGCACTCTGGGTGAAGAGCTTCTCGAGCCAACTAGAATTTATGTAAGAACCGTTAAAAAGCTAAAAGAAGAATTCAAGATAAAGGCTATGGCGCACATCACGGGGGGGGGGCTTCTGGAAAACGTCCCTAGAGCGCTGCCCTTGGGGTGTGGAGCTCTCCTGGACTCCACATCATGGCCCTGTCCCCCTATTATGGAGCTTATTCAGAAGCAAGGCCCGGTAGACCGGGACGAGATGCAGAGGACTTTTAACTCTGGTATAGGATTCGTGCTTATAGTGGGGAAAAAGGATGCGGAACATGTACTCAGAAGAATACGCCGTATGAGGGAGAAGGCTTACATTATAGGTCGTGTCGTAGATAAGAAGAAAGGCGAAAACGCTGTCAGCATAATTTGAAATTCTTTGGGTTTACCTTATAAATCCGCCGTACCCGTAAGTAAATGAAGCCCTGATATTCAGCTTCTCAAGCCCGCCCCAGCTCTCCGGGAAGGGGGCGTACTTGGAGCCCGCTTTTAACGCCCTAAACGCTTCGTTGTCGAGCCTTGCGTATCCAGAGGATGTAATGAGCTGTATATCAATCAGCTCACCGTTACTCGCTAAAGTGAAGACCAAGTACAGAGTTCCCTGCTCACCCCTGTAACGCGATTCCCTGGGGTATGTCCAGACCGACTCTACTTTACTCTTTAATTTAAGGAAGTACGATAGGTACTTAAACTCTGTTGTACTCAGATCAACAGTATCTTCCTTTTTCTCTACGTCTCTAGCTCCATAAAAATCCTGCGGGTTCCGCTGCCTCCGAGGTGCCGAGCGGGGGCTTTCTCTGAACAGGTCTTCTCTTGTGATCTCGGAAGGGTCTTTTGCAGGTTTTGATTTTTTAATTTCTTTTTTCAGCTCTTCTCTTGGAAGCGATGCTAGCTTATCGTCCCTGAGAAGCGTTTCTCTGGCCGAAGGTTCTTTTTTCTCTGCTTCTTTGGGTTTTTTCGCAACTTTTGTTTCTTGTTTCTTTTCCGCTTTTTTAGGTTTTTGAGGCTTAGGTTTCGGCTGGGCCTGAACCGGAGGCTGAGGGGGCACGGCAGGAGTCTGCTTTGTGAACTCGTCCCTGGTTTTTTCTTCAGGAGCTATGTGCGACCTTTCAGCGAGCCTCTTTGGTTTTTCAGGCGGCTTGGTCTCTTTTTTCTTCGGTACGGGAAGCTCGGTTATTTCAATATACTCAGGCTCTTCCTTCTCATCCTTTGCTTGTCTGTCGATAAGCTCGATGTTGGTTACGATGAAAATTGCAAGAATGAGGAGGTGAAGCAATATTGATCCCAGAATAAAGGGAAGAATTTTACTTCGTCTTTTCCTCCTTCTGGTGAGTATCGGAATCCTTGCCATATCTTATAATGATACCACTTTAGTGTTCAGATTCTATTAATAATAGCCGCTCCGGCTCAGGAGCTCCTGAGTATTTTTAAAATTTCAGCGTTCCAGCCACAAGGACCTGGAGCTTCAGCGTAAATTAGGTTTCGCACATTGATGTTTCTTTGATATCCTCCCCCCGGTTTTTGAACCAGTATGGGAATATCGACTTCCGCAAGCATTGGCTGATCGTTCAGACTGTCTCCAAGTCCGACGGTCGTTGCCTCGCCGAGCTCATTTACATATATATCTGTCAGCGTACTGACCGCCTTGCCCTTGTCGTTCTCACCGAGTATATGGTGGAACCTGCCTCCTCTTGTGTGCCTATATCCTATTAGATTGATTTTCTCTGTAATGGTTTCCGTATCTTTGTCGTCACCGTATATAAGAAAGGGCTCGCTGTAGTCACGTACCTGCGAGAGCCTTGCCGTATGCTCGTCAAGACCCGTTAGCGCTGATATTTCGCTTACGCTCATTTGAGAAAACCCCCTGATCTCGATCCCCGTTTCAAGGGATATATCCTGAAGCGCCTGCCGGAGTAAGTGCGCAGGAGTCCCGAACTCAACGACTTTGTATCCTTTAATCACCCTGTTGTACTCGAACTCACTTTCAAAATACCTCCCGGGGATAAATATACCTCCACCGTTCTCGGATATGAAAGGTTCTTGGTTACCAAGCAGCTTTCTATAGAACTCTATTTCAGCCCTTGTTTTACTCGTGCATACGATAAGTGGGATATTCTTTTTCTCAAGGAGCTTCAAGGCCTCGAGAGCCGGGTGGAATGAATACGTGTCGTGGTCAAGCAGTGTCCCGTCGAGATCGGTATAGATCAGATAATTCTTAGGCATTATCTTCTTCTACTGCTTGTTCAAGCTGGTCTAGTATGTCTGGTATGGCCGATGTGACTCTGCTCCAGTTAGGAATAAGCTGAGCGCCGAGTGGGTCTTCGAGAAAGCTTCGGCTTGCGATTCTAATCCCCTGGACGAACGTTTCAACGGCCAAGCCCTCAGCGTGTCTGTCAAAGAAGAGCCCGTTTATCGCCGCGTCATCGTGATACAGCTTTATCGTATCGTTCGCGAGCCTAAGATAGGTCACGATCAAGGTGTTAAAAAGGCTGTCTGAGAATGTGACACCTTCTGAAGAGAGAGTTCTGAATAAGGATTTGGATATGTCTGCACACATTTTAAGAAGCCCGCCGGTAGGGTCGTGAGCCGATACTTCCTGGTGCTTATGGTCGTAGTTGTCCGCAAGGTCCACCTGGCATATTCTCTTACTCGCAACGTTTCTGAAAACCTCCGCGAGTGAGCCTACCTCGAGCCCCCAGTCAGAGGGGATACGGTTTATCCTCACAAGATCCGTTTTCATCGAGAATTCGCCCGCGAGCGGGTACCTGAAGCTGTCAAGGTAGACTAAAAACGGCAGGTGCCCTACGATTTGTATGAGAGCCCTTATAATCGGAGTAATGAATAGCCTGGTTACACGTCCGTATAGCCTGTCCGTCACACGTGGGTAATAACCCTTACAGAACTCATAGTCCATGTTCGGATTCAGGAGCGGGTAGCAGAGTCTGGCCAGAAGTTCCCTGTCGTACGTAAGCACATCACAGTCGTGAAGCGCTATCACTTCACTTGAATCCTTGGCCAATATATATCCGTATGCTATCCAGGCGGCCCTTCCTTTCCCTGGGTCCCCTACATAAAGCCCGTTCTCCTTAAGGAGATTAAAGAGGGAGGTGATATTTTCGCCGTCATCCCATATGATCTTGTGGTTTTGAGGCAGTATGGAGAAATATTCCTGAGCATGCTTGAACTTCTCCTCGTCGGCCCTGCCTAACGTGATTATTATTTCGTTCAGGTATGTGACGTCTTTTAATTTCTCTAAAATATCTCTCAGCGCCTGACGCTCAAGCTCTGAGTAAAGGCAAGGGAGCACAAGAGCGATTGGGCGTGTTTGAGAAAACTCGTTTAGCTCTTCCTCAAGCTGAGAAAGGTTGTTCTTGTTTAACTTATGTAGAGTTGAAATTGTCTCTGATTGATGAAAATCGCCCATCTGACACCCCTATTCTAATTATAATAACACATAAAATAAATGATTCTAACCAGGTATTCGTACATATGAAGAATCATTATAATCGGTTTCAGAGAATCTTAATCATTTCATATAGAGCTTAACGAGTATAAATCCCAGTACTAAGAGTATAAAAAATAGTGATACCAATATATTAAAATATCTGTCTATGAATGATTTTATTCTATCCCCAAGGAGAAATATCAGCCCCCCTTCGATGAAGAACCTGGACGAGCGTCCGATGAGGGACGCGGCAATCAAAGTCAGAAGATTGATTTTGAATACACCTGCGGCTACAGTGAACACCTTATACGGTATAGGGGTGAGTGCCGCGCCTAATATCGCCATAAAGGCATTTTCCTGATACCTGTCTCCGACATACATAAAAGCTTCGGGGCTGAACATGTATGTAAAGAAAAAACCGCTCAGTAACTCCCATAATGCAAGACCAATAAAATAGCCAACCACCCCCCCCAGAACAGAGCTAACAGAAGATACGAGCGCATACCAGAACGACCGTTTGGGTTTGCCAAGGCAAAGCGCCATAAGCAAAGGGTCGGGGGGTATGGGAAAAAAGGATGATTCCATAAACGAAACCGCGGCAAGCGCCGGAACGCCGAACTTAGTATCCGCCCAGCCGAGGACCCAGTCATAAAGTCTTCTGATCACGCCTTGTCCCCGTCGAGACTCTTTCTGAGCTTATCCATAAAGTTGAAATCGGTAAGGTCGAGTTTTATGGGAGTAACCGATACATAGCCTTCGTTGACTGCGGCAATATCTGAATTCTCAATATCTATAAACCCCAGATCATCCCCGCCAATCCAGTAATACTTTCTCCCCCTCGGGTCGGTTTTCTCAACCACCGGCTCTTCGTATATACGTTTCCCCTGTCTCGTGACCATTACCCCTTTTATCTCCGGTTTACAGATACCCGGGACATTTATATTCAGGAGAGTGTCTTTAGGGAGCTTATTCTCAAGAACGTACTTTGAAATCATAAGTGAGTAAAAACAGGCGGAATCGAAGTTATAGTCATTCTTTCCCGCAAGAGATACAGCGATCGAAGGTACTCCCAGAAGTGTCCCTTCCATAGCTGCGCTAACCGTTCCCGAGTACGTGATGTCGTCGCCTAGGTTTTCACCCTTATTGATTCCGGAAACCACGAGATCGGGTTTAGCGTCTCCTAGAATTCCGTTTATAGCGAGGTTTATGCAGTCTGTCGGGGTTCCGTCCACTGTGTAGACGCGCTCTGTTACTTTATCAAGACGGAGCGGTCGGTATAGGCTGAGCGAGTGGCTCACGGCGCTTTGATCACGGTCCGGAGCAACAACAAACACATCGCCCAATTCACTCAGAGCTTCGTGCAGCCTGTGAAGTCCCTTAGAGTTTATACCGTCGTCGTTTGATATCAGAATTCTTACGGACATATGATTTGTGCCTGCTTCGAGGAGTTTATTCTACAAAGCAATACACAATACACTAAAAGGGCTTAACGGCAAGAGAAAAAATACAAATATTCATTATGTATGTTATCCGATTTCTCCTGTGGTCGGGGTGGCCGGACTCGAACCGGCGACCCCCGGCTCCCCGAGCCGATGCGCTACCAGTCTGCGCTACACCCCGTATTGTTCAAATTATATATAAGTGGAAAGTGCGGATAAAAGATTTATCCCAGATTCTGCTTTATAGACTTAAGCTCGCCCAGGATTTCGTGCAATAATACGTTCACTTTAGTGCTGACCCGTTTTTGGTTAGCTTCTTCTTTAAGCTTTTTCTTAGCGCCTGCAATCGTGAAATTCTGCTCGTAGAGCATATTTTTTATTTTTGCTATAGTATGAATAGCCTCACGGTCGTAAAGGCGCTGGGATTTTCTTCTGATCGGGTTTATTTCCTCGAATTCACTCTCCCAGTACCTAAGCACATAGGGTTTTATACACGTGAAATCGCTTACTTCACCGATCCGGAAATATATTTTATCCGGTAATTGAATTTCAGCTCTATTTTGGAACATTAGTTAAAAATTAGATCAATTCCAGCCACTTGTCAAGTGTTTTTAATGTTAGGTCTGGTAATACTTCAACACTGCTTAGACTCTCACATGAAGAGTGGTCTATTCGGGAATAATATAAACTCATTTCTGATTACCATTCTTAATAAGCACCTATGGTTAAATTCGGGTCATTTGTCGGTAAGTCCCCGTATGCCGGAAATCTGAGACAGAGCGCGCTCTGCTATAAGCTTTTTCTTTACATTTTTAGGCACTCTTTTAGATATCGGTGGGAACAGTCCGAAATTTATATTTATAGGCTGAAAGTGTTTTATGCCCTCGTCCGTTATGTATCTGAGTAGCGAGCCGATAGCGCTTTGCGGAGGCACCGTGACCGGGCCCATATCAAGTACGGAGCGCGCGGCGTTAATTCCTGCAATAACCCCCATGGCGGCCGATTCCGTATACCCTTCCACACCGACTATCTGGCCAGCAAAGTATATCCTTTTGTTATCTTTCATCTGAAGCGTCGGACGAAGAAGCGAGGGTGAATGTATATAAGTGTTTCGGTGGACACTCCCGTAACGAAGAAACTCGGCCCTCTCAAGACCCGGGATCATACGGAACACTCTTCTCTGTTCCGGATACTTAAGCTTGGTCTGAAACCCTACCATGTTATACATGGTAAACCCCGAGTTCTCCGCCCTTAGCTGCACTACTGAAAAAGGGGATTGGCCGGTTTTGGGATCGGTAATACCAACAGGCCTCGCAGGTCCGAACCTTAGAGTATCCCTCCCTCTTTCAACTATAACTTCCACAGGCAGGCAGCTCTCAAAGTAAATCCCCTTCTCGAAATCTCTGGTCTCGATCTTCTCGGCCCCATCTATTTCATCTACGAGCACGTAGTACTCTTCTTCGCTCAAAGGGCAATTTATGTAATCGCCCTCGCTATCCTGACCGTTGTCGTACCGGGACGCTCTGAAGACAACGTCGTAGTCTATAGATTCACCGTCGATAATGGGTGAAATAGCGTCGTAAAAGTATAAGTGCTCAGAATCGGTAAGCTCCCTTATGCTCTCTGAAAGGGAAGGGGATGTCAGGGGTCCTGATGAAATGATTAATGGGCCGTTGTGCTCAGTTGTTATGGATTTGATGGACTTTATTTCTTTTCTTATTACTTCGATGAGCGGGTTTTTTTCTATTCTTTCGGTTATAAAGTCAGAAAATTTAAGGCGGTCTACCGCAAGGGCCTTCCCTGCCGGAACGCGCGTATTGTCGGCTGCTTCTATGGTGAGTGAGCCCAGGCGCCTCATTTCCTCCTTGAGTATTCCGCTTGCGTTATCAAGTGAATCGGACTTAAGGGAGTTACTGCATACGAGTTCGGCCAGGTCCCCCGAATTATGGGCAGGTGAGGGCATTTCCGGTCTCATCTCATAAAGCACCACGTGAAGCCCGAGCGCAGCCGCCTGATGTGCCGCTTCTGATCCGGCCAATCCCCCACCCACTATCGTTACAGTTCCTTTCTCTGGCATGCACCATAGTCTACCTGACAGGTCTTAATATCAATGATGGCGCTCTAATGTTCTTTATTTCCAGTCATAATAAGGAATTTCCCCAATTATGACAATTTAAGTCTCCTGATTTTACAATATTCGTCACCGCGCCTAAAGAATTCTTGGCATAACTCTCTTATATTCACAAGAATTCTCTTTTTTAATGGTGATTTATATGAAAGCCGGCCCGCACTGCTCAGGTGGCATAGATATTGCCTCATTATGGTAACGTAAGACTCGGAATATACTTGATAAATGAGTCTTACGAGCGGGAATATACTTAATTTAAGGGGGGAATATCACTAAATTGTTATAGGCCTCGCCGTTTGAAGTCCCGATTTATATATTACACACGACGCTCAGAAAGAAGCTAACACACGGAGCACACATTATACCTTTTCAGGGCAGAGACTGAATATATGAAAGAGCAAAAAGTAAGTGCACAGATGGGTGACATACTGATCAAGGAAGATGTAATAAACCTTGATCAGCTAAAGTCCGCTATACAGGAACAGCGTGAGACAGGTAAGAGGCTCGGCGAGACTCTTCTTAATTTAGGGTATATAGACGAACCCCAGCTTGTCGCATATCTAAGCAAGCAATATGGTGTGCCCACCGTTAATCTGGAACAGATAAATATAGCAAAGGATGCTCTTAAGTGTGTAACTAGGGAGTCGGCAATAAAACATAAGCTTATCCCGATCAGTAAAAACGGCTCCACTCTCACGGTGGCCATGTCCGACCCTTCGAACATATTCGCCGTAGATGATCTTAAATTTGCAACCGGCAGCTATATAGACGTAGTAGTGACGTCCGAGCGCTCGGTAAAAAATGCGATTGAAAAGCACTATGGCTCCCAGAAGGACTGGGAAAATGCAGTGCAGGAGCGCGAGTCCACGGAAGCCGTGGATAGACTGCTCGGGGACCTTGACGATTTCCTGATCGAGATTTCAAGCGAAGAAGATATCGATATAAACGATTTGGAGAAAGCCTCGGAGGAAGCCCCTGTAATAAAGCTCGTAAACCACGTGCTGGTTGATTCATACAGAAAAGGGGCAAGCGACATACACATTGAGCCCTATGAGAAGTACCTTCGCATCAGATATAGGATTGACGGCGTGCTATATGATATTATGAACCCTCCTATCAAGCTTAAAAACGCGCTGTCCTCAAGAGTTAAGATCATGTCCAGCCTCGATATTGCGGAGCGGAGACTGCCCCAGGACGGACGTATTAAGGTAAAGCTTCCTAACAATAAGACCATGGAATACCGTGTTTCGGTAGTTCCCACCATATTCGGAGAAAAGGTCGTTTTAAGGATACTTGATCAGGACTCGCTTCAGCTCGATCTGACCAAGCTCGGATTTGAAGATCAGCAGTTAGAGGTTTTCAGGGAGACTATATACCAGCCCTACGGAATGGTTCTGATAACAGGGCCCACCGGCAGTGGTAAGACCACTACTCTCTACTCCAGTCTGATGGAGCTGAACCAGGCCGATGTTAATATATCAACGGCTGAAGACCCTGTTGAATACAGTCTTCCGGGAGTCAACCAGGTACAGACTCATGAAGAAATCGGGCTCTCCTTTGCTTCTTGTCTAAGATCATTCTTAAGGCAGGATCCCGACATAATACTCGTCGGGGAGGTCAGGGACTATGAAACAGCGGAGATAGCAATTAAATCGGCTCTTACGGGCCACTTGGTTCTTTCTACCCTACATACGAATGACGCCCCTTCCACTATAACGAGACTCCTCAACATGGGTGTCGAGCCGTTTCTCGTAACAGCGTCGCTAAATTCCGTTGTGGCGCAGAGGCTTGTCAGGGTCGTATGCCCCGAGTGCCGCCGTGAAGCGGAAGTAGCGCCCCAGGTTTTAATAGACCTCGGGGTCGCGCCTAAAGAAGTTTCAGACTACATCGTTTACAAGGGTGAGGGAGAGGGGTGTAAGACCTGCTCGGGCACGGGCTATAAGGGAAGGATTGCAATATATGAAGTTATGGATATGACCGAAGAGCTCAAGGAGTTCGTCCTTAGCGGGGCTTCTGCGCTCGAGATAAAACGAGAGGCGATACGTCAGGGTATGAGAACCCTCAGACAGAGTTCGCTTGAGAAGCTAAAACACGGGATAACTTCGATTGAAGAGGTGGTCAGAAATACGGCTGCCGATGATTGAGGGAGGATTAGATAAATGGGTGTTGTATTTGATCAGTTATTAAATGTAATGGTTGAGAATGATTCATCTGATTTACATATCACGGCGGGCGTGCCCCCCATGCTAAGGATTGACGGTAAACTCGTCCCGCTCAAGCATCCTGCGCTAACTCCACCGGAAACCAAGGAGCTGTGTTACAGCGTTCTAACGGACACGCAAAAACACCGCTTTGAGGAGAACTGGGAGCTTGATTTCTCTTTCGGTAAGGAAAACTTGGGCCGTTTCAGGGGTAATGTGTTTACTCAGAGGGGCGCAATTGCAGGCGCCTTCAGGCTTCTTCCTGTAAATATACGTAATTATAAGGAGCTAGGGCTCCCGGCCGTGACAAGCGAGTTCGCCCGGAAACCCAGAGGGCTCATTCTACTAACCGGTCCTACGGGCTCTGGTAAAACCACGACTCTCGCCAGCATGGTTGATCAGATAAACAGAGAGCGCCACGAGCACATAGTAACCATAGAGGATCCGATTGAATATGTTTTCCAGCACAAGAACTGCATTGTTAACCAAAGAGAGGTCGGGAGCGATACTAAAAGTTTTGCAAATGCGTTAAGGAGTGTGCTCAGAGAAGACCCGGACGTAGTCCTCATAGGTGAAATGAGAGACCTCGAAACTATAAAAATTGCATTGACCCTATCTGAAACCGGCCATTTGACTCTCGCCACGCTTCATACCAATACGGCGGTTCAGACCATAAACCGTGTGATCGATGTTTTTCCCCCTCATGAGCAGGCCCAGGTAAGAGCGCAGCTGTCGTTCGTGCTTGAAGGGATAATGTGCCAGACCCTTATCCCGAAAGTGGGGGGCGGAAGGGTGCTGGCCGTTGAAGTGCTAACGCCCAACCCGGCTGTCAGAAACCTCATCCGTGAGGATAAAGTGCACCAGATCTATTCCCAGCAGCAGATCGGGCAGGAGAAATGGAAGATGCAGACGCTCAATCAAAGTTTGTCCGATCTATATCTGAGAAAACTTATAACCCATGAAGACGCAGTAAATAAATCACAAGAGCCCGATGAGCTCAAACGCATTATTTCAGACCCACAGTCCGTTCAGTTGATGAGAGAGCGCGCTGTCAGAAGATAAAAAGTTATGGTTAATCGCATATTCAGATACATATTCGTTTTTAATCATAGGAGAGCATAAATGCCGGTATTCGTATGGGAAGGCAGAGTAAGGGGATCGCTTCAGAAAGGAGAGATGGAAGCTCCAAGCAAATCCGCGGTTCTAGCGCGCTTAAGGCAGATGCATATACAGCCCCTGCCTAACAAGATAAAAGAAAAGGGCAGACTCCTGAGCATGAGTATAAACTTGGGGGGCATTTCCACCAGAGATCTTGTCATATTTACAAGACAGCTCTCCACAATGATAGATGCGGGTCTTCCGCTCGTAAGAGGGCTCGATATACTGGCGGCACAAAATCCGAATAAGAAATTCAAGGGTATTATTATAAAAGTAAAAGAGGATGTAGAGGCGGGCTCGGCGTTCGCTGAAGCCCTAGGGAAACACCCTAAGGTATTTTCCAATTTATACGTACAGCTCATAAGAGCCGCTGAGACGGGCGGTGTGCTCGATGTAGTACTCCAGAGGTTGTCGTCCTATCTGGAGAAGATGGATTCGATTAAGAGGCAGATAAAGGGTGCCATGGTGTACCCTTCCATAGTTATTGGTGTTGCGGTTATGGTACTCGCCATCGTTATAATATTTGTTGTTCCGGTATTTGCCGAAATGTTCAAGGATATGGGCACAACTCTTCCCAAGCTCACTCAGATAGTGGTGAATACGAGCTCTTTCGTAAGACATAATGTGCTCCTCATAATAATAGCTATCGGAGTGATTATTTTCTTGAGTGGATCACTATATAGAAGGTCCTACAAGGTAAGGAGGCTGTTCGATGCATTCTTACTCAGAATGTGGCTTATAGGGCCGCTTATACTAAAGACTGTTATAGCCAGGTTTTGCAGGACTCTGGCAACTCTTACAGCAGGTGGTATAGCTATACTCGATGGACTGGATATTACGGCCAGGGCATCCGGGAACATTGTGACTGAAGAAGCTATATTAGAGGCGAAAAAAGCTGTTAGTGAAGGACAGACGCTCGCAGAGCCTCTTTCGACGAGACCCAAATTGTTCCCGCCGATGGTCGTTCAGATGATTGCCGTAGGCGAGCAGACGGGTGCGCTTGACGATATGCTCAATAAAATTGCCGATTTTTACGAGGAAGAGGTCGATATAGCAGTTGCGGCGCTACTATCAGCTCTGGAGCCCCTGATGATCACATTCCTAGGAGCTACAGTGGGCGTAATAGTTGTTTCTATGTACCTCCCTATGTTCAAGCTCATTTCAGCCCTCTCGGAATAGGACTCAAGGCTCGACGCCGTCTGTATTAAATGAGATTTATATGAAGTGAGGGCGGGCTGGTGGAGGGCGAAGCCCGATCGGGGGGGTTAATCAGAGGGAAGTAATTTGGGTACCCATTCAATCTTGCATGTAGTAAGCCGAAGGTTTACTCTTAGGGCTTATATGAAGCTTCTCGGGAAATTAAGCAGTGGGCTCAAAAACACTATAGTACTCAGAGTTATAATTACTACGATCCTTCTGGGCTCAGGGGCGATTGTGTACTATATAAGGGGCGCAAGGACCGAAGCTTTTTATCTTGTGGTAATACTCGCGCTGGTATATTTGCTTAGCCTGATTTACTTACTTTTACAGTCCGTTCTCAAGAGTTATCCCAAATATTTTCAAGTAACTCAGCTGAGCTTCGATATAGTGCTCGCCTCAACGGCGATCTATGTCACTGGCGGGAGATCAAGTCCTTTTATCTTCCTCTATGTGCTTATTATAATCTATGCCAGTATAGTGCTTTCAAGGCTCGCGAGCTATCTGACGGCGCTTGCTTCAGGCGTAATATACATCCTTATAGTTTATTATCAGACGCGTCTTAATTTCCCCCCGGGCGGCGGAGCCGCGCTCAGTGTTAACTCCATATGGAGGGAGGGGGGTCTTATTTCCACGTATTTCCATTTGACCGGGTTTTTGCTGATTGCAATACTGGGAGGTTATTTGTCCGACCGTCTACGCTCGACAGGGCGTGAGCTGGGTGAGAGCGAAAAAACTCTAAGGGTTTTAAAGAACCTCCACGAAAATATACTCGAGAGCCTTACGAGCGGGCTCCTGACGCTCGATCTTCAGGGGAAGATCATATCACTCAATAAAACAGGACGGGATATTCTGGGTGAAGGAGATGAGCAAAACCTGCTGGGTAGGGATTTAAGCTCCGTTATATCCGGGCTTCAGGCGTCGAATTTCAGCTCGAGCCAAAGAGAGCAAATCCCATATACCAGGCCGGACGGAAGAACGCTTACGCTTGGTTTTTCTTTCTCCGATCTCAGAGACACGAACCGGGAGCTTCAGGGGCATATTATAATTTTCCAGGACTTAACGGAGGTTAAGGAGCTTGAAGAGCGCCTCATGACGTCTGAGAAAATGGCCGTTTTGGGACAGCTTTCAGCAGGTCTTGCCCATGAGCTCAGAAACCCCCTTTCCGCTATAAGCGGAGCGGTTGAAATACTAAAGGAGGATATGACGCCCACTAATGAGCATGAACGCCTGATCGGAGTAGCCACTCAGCAGGTTGATAGGCTTAATTTACTTGTCGAAGACTTTCTGATCCTAACGATGCCGATACAGAAGAATAAATCCTCGGTCGAACTCGGTAAAATCGTGTCCGACACAGTCGATTCATTTACAAAAACGATGAGACGGGCAAATATTGAAATCGTGAACGGAATCGGGGAGGAAATTTATGTCAGAGCCCATTCATACAGATTAAAACAGGCCGTCTGGAACCTTCTTATGAATTCGGTTGACGCCATGCCTTCCGGAGGGAGGGTCGCCCTGAGCTCAGAGCTTAAGGACAGCAAAGTTATCCTCAAGTTCACGGATGACGGGAGGGGGATTGAGGATAAAATTAAATCCAGGCTATTCGATCCGTTTTTTACAACTAAGGAAGTCGGCACAGGTCTTGGTCTTGCGATTGTACAAAAAGTAATTGAAGGTTATAATGGTGAGGTAGATGTAGTGAGCACTCCGGGCAGAGGCGCTACATTTATAATCACATTGCCGAGAATCCAGTAAGAATAGGCTCAAGCCCCGTGAATTTCTCGAGAGGTACAGGTAAGGGATGGAGGATAATAAAAATAAGATCATAGTCATAGACGATGAACCCGGGATGAGGGAGTTTCTGGAGATTATGCTCCAGAAAGACGGCTATATAGTCGAAACAGCTTCAGACGGTCCCGAGGCTATGGACAAGATAGACAACAGTCTCTTTGACTTGGCTATTACCGACATCCAGATGCCTGTAATGAACGGTATCGAAGTACTGAAGAAAATCAATGAGAAGAGCCCTGATACTACAGTAATAATGATCACCGCCTATGCATCGCACGAGACCGCGATAGAGGCGATGAAGCTTGGCGCTTACGATTATATCACCAAGCCGTTTAAAATTGATGAAATCAAATTAGTAATAAAGAAAGCTCTGGACAAGAAGAAGCTTGAGAGAGAGAACACGAGGCTCAGAAAAGAGCTTGAAACACAATACGGCTTCGGAAACATAATCGGCAGAAGCCCTTCAATTGTAAAGGTATTCGAGCTTATTAAGCGAGTCTCGGAGCTTAACGTAAATGTGCTGATAGCTGGAGAGAGCGGGACGGGCAAAGAGCTTGTCGCGCGTGCAATTCACTACAGCGGCTCGAGGCACGAAAACCCCTTCGTACCCGTAAACTGCGGCGCAATACCCGAGACTCTTATGGAGAGTGAGCTTTTCGGATTCAAAAGAGGCGCGATCACAGGGGCGGTAGCAGACAAGAAAGGGCTGTTCGAAGAGGCCGACTCGGGTACCATATTCCTGGACGAAATTGGGGACCTGCCGCTTCATCTCCAGGTCAAGCTGCTCAGGGTTATTGAGGATAAGAAAATAAGGCCTTTGGGCTCGACCGAATCCATCGAAGTGGATATAAGGATAATCGCGGCTACAAACAAAAATCTCGAAGATCAGGTGGCCGAGAGTAAATTCAGAGAGGACCTTTTCTACCGTTTAAATGTGATTAAGATAGCGCTTCCTCCATTGAGGGAAAGGAGAATAGATGTTTCACCTCTCGCTATTCATTTTATTAACAAGTACTCAGAGGAGATGGGTAAGGACATAAGGGGGATATCTCCGAAGGCGCTTGAGACCCTTGAGAACTACCATTATCCGGGAAACGTGAGAGAGCTTGAGAATATTATAGCAAGGTGCGTTGCGCTTGAAAGCTCAAACGTCATCCGCCAGGAGACCCTGCCCCAGCTCGTAACCGGGAAAGACTATATTGATCTGGACACCAGTTTCTCCTCGAGCACCAGCCTGGACACACTGATGAGTGACGTCGAGCGAAAGATGATTGAAAAGGCACTCAGGAGCACGAAAGGCAATAAGACCGAGGCCGCAAGGCTGCTCGGCATCACCCTACGCTCGTTTAGGTACCGTCTCGCAAAGCACGAACTCTACGACGAGGGCGGCGAGGAAGTGATGGAAGAAGCGCGCGAGCTTTAAACTGAAGAAGGTATTCCCAATAGTATTACATCTTGTACTTACCGAAGTCCCCGTCAGTCATATTCTCTAGGAGCTCGTTCAGCTTATCCTTATCTTCGTCTATCTCGATCTTCTTAGATTTCTCAATGACTTCTTCGTTTACAAAGATCGGGGAATCCGTTCTGAGCGCAATGGCTATTGCATCGCTCGGTCTTGAGTCCAGTGAATACTCTTCGTCTTCTTTTTGGAGGTAAATGCGGGCGTAGAACGTATCGTCCCTTAGATCCGTGACTTCTATTTTCGTCACGCTGTATTTTAGTTTTTCGAGGAGGTTCTTTACGAGGTCGTGAGTAATAGGTCTAATTCTCGGTGTCTTTTCAAGCTCCATAGCAATTGAGCTTGCCTCCATAAATCCAATCCATATGGGAAGCGTCTTCTCGTTCATCGAGTCCTTTAGGATTACAATCGGGCTATTTGTAAAAGGATCGAGCGCAATTCCGGATACTTTCATTTGTAGCATTACATTAACCTCCATTATATATTATACTACAAGCTCTCCCCGAATGGAGTTCTGAAGTCCCTCTGTAATCTTCACCGTAACCACGTTTCCTGTAAGAGCCCGAGGGCCCCTGAAATTAGTAATCCTGTTTTGAGCGGTCCTTCCCGTAACAAAGCTCGTACCTTTCCGGCTGGGCCCTTCAACCAGCACTTCTTCAATCATACCGACCCTATTCGTATTGCTCTCAAACGTAATATTGCTCTGGCGTTCCTGAAGACGCGCCAGCCTGGCGCTCGCGTCTTTTTTCTCTACGCACGTGTGTCCTTCAATTTGCGCAGCCGGAGTGCCGGGCCTCGGGGAATAAATAAATGAAAAAACACTTTCGAACCTAATCTCTTCAAGAAGAGTCATAGTCTCTTCGAAATCCTTATCCGTTTCCCCCGGGAATCCCACAATGATGTCCGTAGATATTGCAAGATCCCTAACCTCGTCCCGGAGTCTTTTTACCGTGTCGATATACCATTCCCTGGTATAGGTTCTCTGCATCTTAGAAAGAACATTGTTTGATCCCGATTGAACGGGCAGGTGAATGTGGGGGCAGATTTGGGGCACTTCCTTCATAGCGTCTATCATTCTCTTCGTTATGTCCCTCGGGTACGAAGTGGTAAAACGTATCCGCCCTAGGTTCTGTATTTCCCCGGCTGCTCTTAGGAGGTCTCCGAATTTATAGCCGCTGCGCTTCCAGGAATTCACCGTCTGGCCTATAAACGTAATTTCCCTAACGCCCTTATTCACCAATGAGCGTGTTTCCGAGATAATGTCCTCTAGCGGTCTGTTTACCTCGTTCCCTCTAACATAGGGCACTATACAGTAAGAGCACCTCTTGTTGCATCCCTGCTGCACCGAAACAAACGCGGTAACCCCCCCCGCTCTGTGGTAAGGCTCGACATTGAAAAGCTCCTCTATGTCATGGGAGGTCTCTACAGCTCTTATCTTATCGAGGTTGATACGGGAAATTATCTCCGGTAGTTTCGGTATTGCTCTGGGGCCCAGGACGAAGTCCAGATGGGGCATCTTCTTAAGGAGGCTGTCGCCGTAAAGCTGAGCCACACAGCCCGCGATTCCCACGATGACTTCCGGATTTCCGGCCTTTATGGACTTAAACTTCCCCAGGCTGCTGAAAGCCTTCTGGTCCGCTTTATCCCTGATAGCGCACGTGTTGACAATTATAACGTCCGCCCGCTTCGGGTCATCGGTTGCCTCAGCGCCGAGAGCCGTCCTGATCCTGTCGGAATCATACTCGTTCATCTGGCATCCGTAGGTTTCCAGGTACAGTAATTTCTTGCCCATTTCACCTTACACTTTAACGCTCTACCCCTTCCTAGTCAAGCAAACATTAATGTGAAAAGTCCCCGAATATACATTAAAATTAGGTGATTAGGACAATTTAGGACTAAAGTGTATTTTGACCAACAAATCTAACAAATTCACCTTTCTGTAATTATACCTAAACTCCATTTCTTTTAGATACAAATTAAAATGGTTTT
>Ga0114931_10000700_pt1 | contig 41629 bp, 41 predicted proteins | sample 2SBtaG_FD_89579 | JGI IMG/M metagenome (GOLD analysis project Ga0114931, IMG submission 89579) | Deep subsurface microbial communities from Kolumbo volcano to uncover new lineages of life (NeLLi) - 2SBTROV14_V59a metaG | ecosystem: Environmental > Aquatic > Marine > Volcanic | place: Kolumbo... | reverse complement strand
GCCGGCGGACGCGCCTCGCTCGTCGAATGCAGGCTGGAGACCGGCCGCACCCACCAGATCCGGGTGCATCTTTCCGAGCAGACGCGGACTCCGATCCTGGCTGATCGTCTCTACGGCGGGGTCCCGCACGATCCCGCGCTGCGCGATATCGCCGAGGAGCTCGGGCGGCAGGCCCTTCACGCAGCGGTGCTGGGCTTTTCGCATCCTGTCGATCAGCGTTGGCTGCGCTTCGAGGCACCGCTGCCCGTGGACATGCAACGTGCGCTCGACCGACTGCGGGTGCTGGACTAGGGCGTCGCCTCGTCGCGGCTGGGATCGGTCGGGAGTACCTGTGGCGGAACCGGCTCCCCCTCGGCCTGCAAGGATGGATACCGGCCGCGCAGCAGCGTCAGCGCCAGGAAACCGATCACCACGGCGAACCACAGCGTGGAAAAGCGGATCAGGATCATGGACGACGTGGCCACGCCGAGTCCGACGTGTCCGATCTCGACCAGCTGCTGCTGGATCATCGTCTCGGTGATTCCCAGGCCTCCGGGCACTGGGATGACCGCGCCCGCAAGCGTTGCCGTCGCGTAGAAAAAGATGCTGAGCATGACGCTCGGATGCCCGCCGAAGCCGCGGAGCAGCAGATCGAGCCCGACGCCCTCGGCGCCCCAGCCGATGACCGACAGGAAGGCCGGGTACAGTAGCGCGCCCGGGCTGGCCAAGATGCGCAGGCTGTTGAACGACTCATGGAGCTTGGGACCGAGTGGGCGCAGGCGCTCCGGGCCGCGCTCGATCCAGCCGATGATCGTGAGCACAGGCCTGCGCCACAGGATCAGTGTCAGCCCGGCAGCCACGGCGGTCGTGCCCGCTGCGGCCCAGGGCAGTCCGCCGTGGAAGCCCGCGCTGCCCACGACGATCAGGATGATCACGCCGATCACGTCTGTCATCCGCTCGGCGACGACGATCGGGGCGGTACGCGCTGCCGGGACGCCGTGTGTCTGCTTGAGCACGGCGCACTTGAAGACCTCGCCGACCTTGCCGGGTGTCACGGTCAGCACGAAACCGGACAGGAAGATCAGCAGGCTATCGAACTTCCGGACGTGACGGATCTCCAGCCGCTTCAGGTAGTACTCCCACTTGAAGTAGCGCGCGAGGTAGTTGACCAGTGCCAGGCCCAGCGCCGCGATGAACGCGCTGTAGTGAAAGATCTCGAGGCTGCTCTTGATCTTCGAGTAGCCGGCGTACGCCACGAACACGCCATATAGGGCGACGCCGATCAGCATCGCGATGACCGCCCGCCGCAGGAATGTTCTCATCGGTTTCTTCCGAACCGGCGGAGCCGCCATACCATCCAGACCAGTCCCAGGAGGACAACCGTGCCACCGACCAGCCCGATGCCCCAGGCCGGCCACGCATAGCGTCCGCGCGCCAGTCCCGGGGGAGGGCACTCGACGACTGTGCGCGGAGCCGGAGCGCTCGCGCCTGCGTCTCCCGCCTCCGGCCCGTGTCGCATCGTCGCGTCCGGATACACGCCCGGCAGGGTCCCCGCAACTGCCACGGCGTCGGGCCCGGGGTCCGGCCGGCGGGTCTGGAGCGGTTGTCGAGCCGATCCTGGCTTGATTGCATCGATTCCGTGGGTGCTAAGCTGCGCTGCCCGGCGGCACCCGCCGCCCCGCCCGGGCCGCTCGCCGCGGCCTCCAACCCGGAACATCTGGAAATCACGTGAGTCTTGCGGGAGCCCCCACGCCGTCGACGCCACCGGGCGAGGTCGAGCAGCTCGAGCGGTGCGCCGAGGCCGCGCGTCGGCTGAAGGAGCAGGTGGCCAAGGTCGTGGTCGGACAAGACGACGTGGTCGACGCCATGCTCGTGACCCTGCTGGCGCGAGGTCACGCACTTCTGGTCGGCGTGCCCGGGCTCGCCAAGACGCTGCTTGTCTCGAGCGTGGCCCAGGCGCTGGGCCTGAGCTTCGGCCGCGTCCAGTTCACGCCGGACCTGCTGCCGGCGGATATCACCGGGACGGATGTGCTGAACGAGGTGGACAGCGGCGGCAGCGTGCGGCGGGAGATCCGCTTCATGGCCGGTCCGATTTTCAAGAACCTCGTGCTGGCCGACGAGATCAACCGCACGCCGCCGAAGACGCAGGCGGCGCTGCTGCAGGCCATGCAGGAGCGCCACGTCACCGTCGGCGGTTCGACCCATGCGCTTCCGGACCCGTTCCAGGTGTTTGCCACCCGCAATCCGATCGAACAGGAAGGGACGTACCCGTTGCCCGAAGCGCAGCTGGATCGGTTCCTGCTCGAGGTCCACGTCGAGTATCCCTCCGAGGACGAGGAGCGCCAGATCGCGCGGCGTACGACCTCGGGGCTCGATCCGCGCATCGAGCCGGTGGTGGGCATCGAGGAGATCCGCGAGCTGGGGGCGCTGGTTCCGCGCATTCCCGTGACGGACGCGGCGGTCGAGCTCGCAGTCCGCCTGGCGCGTGCGACGCGGCCGTCGGGCGGCGACGCGGTGGACGAAGTGAAGCAGTACGTGCGCTTCGGCGCGGGGCCGCGCGGTAGCCAGGCGATGGTGCTGGCTGCGAAGGCCAGGGCGGCCATCCGCGGCGAGGCCGCCGCGGATGTCGACGATGTCGCTGCCATGCTGCAGTCGGCGCTGCGCCACCGCCTCGTACTCAGCTATCGCGCCGAAGCCGACGGTGTGCGCGCCATCGACGTACTCGGGGCTGTGAGTCGCCGTGTCCGCCCCGGCTGAAACGCTGCGGGCTAGCGCGCCTTGAACACCGGAGAGCGCTTCTCGCAGTACGCCGCGAGCCCTTCTTGTGCGTCGTCCGAGCCGAACAGCTCGGCCTGCAGCTCACGCTCGAGCGCGAGCCCCTGATCGATCGGCAGCTCCTGGGCGGCCTGCACGGCGCGCTTGATGCGGCCGACGGCGAGCGAGGCCTTGCCGGGAGGAGTGAAGCGATGCGCATACTCCTGGACCTGGCTGTCGAAATCCTGGCGCGTCGGGGCTTCCCACAGGTAGTTGAGGATGCCCCACTCGAGAGCCTTGGCCTGGTCGAAGTTCTCTTCTTCGATGATCATCTGCATCGCGTGCGCCTTGCCGACCAGGCGCGTCAGCCGCTGGGTCCCACCCGTCCCGGGGAGCACGCCAAGGTTGACTTCCGGCAGGCCGATCTTGCCGTGGCCGCGCCAGGCGATGCGGATATCGCATGCCATGGCGACCTCGAGCCCGCCACCAACGCAGTGTCCGCCCAGCGCAGCGATCGAGAGCTTCGGCGTCTCCTCCAGGCGGCGCAGCGTCTCGTTGGCGTGCAGGCAGAAGTAGTATTTGAAGGTCGGATCCGCGGCGCGGAGCATGTCGATGTTCGCGCCGCAGCAGAAGTACTTGTCGCCCGTGCCGGTGAGCACGATGACGTGGACGTCCGGATCGAAGCGCGCCTCCAGAATCGCCTCGTCGAGCTCCTTCATCATTTCGTGGGTGTAGGCGTTGACCGGCGGGTCGTTGAGCGTGATCAACGCGACGCCGCGCTCCGTGGAGTGGGAAACGAGATTGCCCATGGTGTCTCCGGTTGCCGGCAGCCCGCCGGCGGAACGTCCAGGTCCCGTCGGCCTGCCGACGGGGAGCTGGCGCTAGATCAACAAGGACGTCTCCGGGGCCCCGAAATCGCCGTAGCGGCGGGTGTTCGAGCCCCTGGGGGAGGGGCGGTCAGCCCGTTGAAGCCGTTGCCTGGGGGCGCCGCTTGGCAGGTTGCCGAACGGGAGCCTCGCGCGACCGCCCAACCTATGCTTTGCTCCCGTACCTGAAGTATGGACCGCGAGGATCTGAAGCTGGCAATCAAACGGCTCCTCATCGAGGAGCTCGATCTCCGGGACCGCGTGGAATCGGACATTGTCGACGACGCGCCACTGTTCGGGGAGGGGCTTGGTCTCGATTCGCTCGACGCTCTGCAACTCGCCATGGCGATCGAGGAGCGCTTCGGAGTCCGGGTTCCGGAGGGCGAGGAAGCCAAAGCGATCTTCGCCTCGGTCGCGACGATCGCGGACCACATCGCGGCGGCCAACGCAGCCTGATGCACCGCGACTCCGTGTACCAGTGCCTTGACGCATCGAGGTATCGGGCATGCCTCGCGGATCGATCCCGATGAGCAACACCCGCGAGCGGCTTGCGGTGACAGGGGTGGGCATTGTCTCGGCCCTCGGCCCCGATTCCGCGACGAGCATGTCGCGCCTGATGGCCGGCGAGCGCGGCTTTGGGCCCGTCACGCTGTTCGATGTGGAGGGGCAGCACAGCCGTATCGCTGCCGAGATCCGCGACCTGCGCGTGCACGACATCGCTCCTCGCGGCGAAGCCGACGCCTGGTCCCGTACCGACGCCATGGCCGTGGTCGCGGCGCGCGAGGCGCTGCAGATGGCGGGACTCGAGCCCGGCACGAGCGGTCTCGGGCTTGCGGTGGGAGGCACCACGGGCGGCATGCTCGAGGCCGAGGCCGTGCTGGCCGATCTGCCCCCCGTCGATGCGCCAGGCGATGCGGTGCGCCGCCTGCTGTCGTACCCGCTCTCCACGTCGGCCGAACGCGTCTCGAGGACGCTGGGTCCGGTCGACCGCGCAGTCTCGCTCTGCAGCGCTTGCTCCAGCGGTGCCATCGCGATCGCCCAGGGCGCAGCCTGGCTGCACCGGCGAGTCTGCGATCGGGTGCTCGTCGGAGGCACCGACGGTCTGTGTCGGCTCACCTTCACCGGGTTCAATTCGCTGGGTGCTGTGGATCCGGAGCCGTGCCGGCCGTTCGACGTGTCCCGTGCGGGGCTCGGGCTGGGCGAGGCCGCCGGCTTTCTCTTGCTCGAGCCTGCCCATCTGGCTGAAGCCCGGGGTGCGACGGTTCTCGCGTGGTTCGATGCCTGCGCGATCCTTGCCGAGGCGCATCACATCACGCATCCGGAGCCCTCGGGCGTCATTCCGGAGAAGCTCCTTTCCATGGCGCTCGAGCACGCCGGCCTCGGGGTGGAACAGCTCGACTACGTCAACGCGCACGGGACAGGCACGCAGCAGAACGACGCGATGGAGGCGCGCGCGCTCGCGCGCCTGCTCGGCGATCACCGCGCTCGCGTCCGCGTCTCGTCGAGCAAGGCGCAGTTCGGCCACACGCTCGGCGCATCCGGCGCGATTGAAGCGGCGATCACCGTCCTCGCGCTTCACCGCGGGGAAGTGCCGCCGACCGCGGGCCTGGAACAGCCCGACCCGGAGCCGGGGCTCCGCCACGTCATGGGGCGCGGCGTGCGCGCTCCGCTCAGGGCCGCGCTGTCGAGCTCGTTCGGCTTTGGCGGTACCGGCGCCGTGCTCGCCTTCTCCAACGCCGGGGAGCCGGATCGCCGGCGCGATCGCCCGATGCACCCGCGGCTGTTCATCACCGGCTCTGCGAGCGTCGGCCCGCTGGGCCTCGTCGAGGGCGAGGGCAACGCCGATTACGCGCCCGCGACGCCGGGTGGGTCGCCGGTGCCGTCGCGGCTGGATCTCGATCCACTCGCGTTGCTCGACGGCGGGCGCTCGCGGCGGTTCGACCGCGCTGCGGCGATGTTGTGTGCAGGGGCGGAGCGCGCTCTGGCGTCGGCAGAGCTCGAGGCAAGCGGCGGCGGGCTGGTCGCGGGCACCGCGTTCGGGAACGTCGAGCGCTCGGTGAAGTTCCTGCGCCGCGTGGCGTCGCGCGGTCCGCGCATGGCGAGTCCCGCCGAGTTCCCGCATCTGGTCCCGTCCGCGCCCTCCGGCAACGCCTCGATCTACGTTGGGCTTATGGGTCCGGTGCTGGGCGTCAGCGATCTGGTGACCAGCGCGGAAGCGGGATTCGAGGTGGCGTGTACTTTCGTGGAATCCGGGCTCGCCACCGCCATGATCGCTGGCAGCTCCGAAGCCGAGGATCCGTTCATCGCCGGCGTGCTCGGTCCCATCTACGCCGGTGCAGACGCTGTGCCTCGCAGCGAAGGGGCAGCCTTCGTCGTCGTCGAATCCGGTAGCGCGGCCGCGGCGCGCGGCGCGAAGGCGCAGGCGGCCATCGAGGCCAGTGTGCAAAGCTGGAAGGACGCCGCGGGCGCCCTGGCGGAGCTACCGGCACCGAAAGGGCAGGCGCTCGTCGTACTGGGCGCGTTCGACGCGGATCTCGAGAGCGCGCTGGGCGCTTCGCGCTGGGCGTCCGTCGAACGGCGCCAGGTCGTTGCCACCGCCGGTCAGCACGAAGGCATCGGCGCATTCGCGCTGGCCGCAGGCGCGGGCCTGGTCGCCCGCGGCGCCGCCGACGAGGTGCTGGTCGCTTCCAGGGCGCGGCAGCGCACGTACCTGACGTTGCTGGTCGCCGCCCGGACAGGCCCATGAAGCCGTCCGAGGTGATCGCGGTCGGCGCGGTCTCGGCACTTGGTGACGGTCCAGCGGCCTACAGCGTCGGTGAAGTCGGCGAGCCCGCCCGCAGAGTGATCGCCGAGGACCCGGAGCTCTCGGCCGCTGACTTCAGGCGTCCGTTTGCAGCGCGTGTTACCGGGCTGGCGATCCCGCCCGGGCTGGACCGCGCGGCCGCTCTGCTCGTACGGAGCGCGCGCGGCCTGCTCGAGGAGCTCGACGCAGGCTGTCCTGGGTGGCGCAAGCAGCGCGTCGGTCTCGCTATCGGGACCTCCGGTGGCGGCATGCCGAGCCAGCTCCGCGCTTTCGAGGCGCTGGAGCGCGGGGAGAAGCTGGATGCTTCCTTGGCCAGAGCTGCGACGTACTTCGGGCCCATCGCACCGCTCGAAGCGGAGCTGGAGGTGCCGCTCTGCTTCCGCTCGCAGATCCTGGCGGCCTGCGCTTCCTCGACCGTCGCGGTCGGGCTCGCGTGTCGTCGTCTGGAGCTGGGCCAGGCCGATATAGTGATCGCGGGGGGCTACGATGCCCTATCGGTGTTCATTGCGGCCGGGTTCGAGGCGCTCGGAGCCACCACTGCGACGCGTTCCGCTCCGTTCCGTCAGGGCCGCGATGGCATGGCGCTGGGCGAGGGGGCCGCGCTCATGGCGCTTGCGCTGCCCGGACACGGCGCGAAGCGTGTGTACGGCCGTGTGCTTGGCTTCGGGGCGAGCAGCGACGCGGTGCACGCGACGGCTCCGGACCGGAGCGGCAGCGGCCTCGGCAGGGCCGCACGCGCCGCGCTCGACGACGCCGGCGTCGCCGCGGTCGAGCTGGTGAGCGCGCATGCAACGGCCACACCCTTCAACGACGCGGCCGAGGCCCGTGCGATGGAGCTTGCGCTCGGCGACGGCGTGCAGCGGGCGGTGGTGCATCCGTTCAAGGCCGTCATCGGGCACACGCTGGGAGCTGCGGGCGCGCTGGAAAGCCTGGCGGCGTTCGATGCGATCGAACGCGGTGTGCTGCCGGCCGCGGCTGGCGAGGGCGAGCTGGATCCGGTGTTCCGCGGTCGCCTCCTTTCGCGGAACGAGTCGGGCCAGCCCCGCCGGTGTCTGAAGCTCTCCGCCGCGTTCGGCGGCGCGAACGCAGCGCTCGTGCTCGGAGGCCGGGACGAGGCGGGGCACGGCGCTCGTACCCGGGCGCATCCGCGGGTGCTCGCGGTCGGCCAGCCACAGACGAGCCTGGACGTGGACGCGGTGCTGCCCCGGACTCGGCTGGAGCGCGTCAAGCTCGCGCGGCTAGACGCCGTGAGCTCCCTGGTGATGGCGGCGGCTGCCAGCGTGCTCGAACGGTTCGACGGCGAGCTGCCGGAGCGCACGGGCGTCGTGGTCGGCAGCGCGTCCGCCACGCTGGGCATCAACGACCAGTTCGACGAGCGCCGACGATCCCGCGGCGCCCGCGGCGTGGAACCGCGCCGCTTCCCGGGCACCTCCCCGAACCTGTCGCCGGGCGCATGCTCCATCGCCTTCGGCTTGCGGGGGCCTTTCTTCTCGGTCGGCATCGGTCCGGCGGCCGCGACCGAGGCGCTCCTGGTGGGCTGGGAGCTGATCGCCACCAGTGACGCCGACGCGCTGCTGGTCGTGGCGGTGGACGACGTGGTTCCTGTGGTGCGCGGGCTCTGGTCCGCGGCGGGTTGGATTCAGCCGGAGCCGGGGGCGATCGCGGTCCTGTTGGGGCGCCGACCGGAGGAAGGCCCGGCGTGGGAGCAGCTGGCCCAGGTTCACACGGAGGCGGAGCGGTCAGGCGGCCGGGTTGGCGGGGCCGCCCCGGGATGGCCCAGCCTGCTGGCCGCGCTCGATGCGGCGGGGGCCGGATGACAAAGACCTCTCTTGCCCGTTCCTCACGCCTTCTGGCAGTGTCCCGGCGCCGGAATGCGTCCGGTGACCGGAGCGTTTTTCGAGACGACCGAATGCGAGTCTCTGCCAGAAACCTGTTCCTGCTGATCGGCCTGCTGGCCTTGGCCGTGCTGTCCGGCTGCACCAAGACGACGATCCCCAACACGGACGTCGAGGCCACTGCCTTCAACCGGCACGTGATCCAGTTCTGCGAGGACTACCGGCACGCAGTCGAGCACCGCAACATCGCGCTGCTGATGCAGATGGCGGATCCTCGATACTACGAGGACGGCGGCAACATCGACGCCAGCGATGACCTCGACTACGCGGGCCTCGAGAAGTACCTCGAGGACGAGTTCCGGAAGACCAAGGCGATCCGCTACGAGATCCGCTACCGGAGCGTGGGCAAGGGGCGCCACGACACCATCTACGTCGACTTCACGTACAGCGCGAGCTACAAGATCCCGACCAAGGAGGGCGACGTGTGGCGCCGCACGGTCGCTGACAACCGGCTCGAGCTCGTGCCCGCCAGAGAGAGCTTCAAGATCCTCTCCGGCATGTGAGGGGCCTGGCCCAGGTCATCCGCCGCGCCGCACGCCTGGCGGCGAAAAGCGTGGGCCATGTCAACGCGCTGCGTTATACTGAAATTGGCGTGGCTCGTGCCGATCGTCCAGATTCGACTGGCGATCGGTGTGGGCCGTCCGGCAGTGCGTGCGGTGCTGCCGGGTAGCCATGGGGGGCCTGGATCGGAACCAGCTCAGCTTCGAGGCAACCCATGCAAAGGCCCACAGTCGCATTCGTCGGTACCGGGGGCGCAGCGCGCGGTATCGCACACCTCGGTGTCCTGCGCGCGTGCGAGGAGCTCGGCTTGTCCCCCGGGATCTTCGTCGGCGCCAGCGCCGGCGCGATCGTGGCGGCCACGTACGGACAGGGCATCCCGCTCGACGTGTTGGTCGACGGCTACCGACTGCCCTGGAAGAGGCGGCACAACGGACCGCGCCTGCACATGGACACGTTTTTCGGCGCACCCCGGCCACGCGACCTCCTCGACCCCGGCTATCTGACCTCCGGTCTGTTCTCGATCGACCGGCTGGAGCGCTACCTCAGGCGGTATCTGCCGGTGAACGACTTCCGCCAGGTCGACAACCGGCTGATCATCACGGCGGTCGACATCGACCACGCGCAGCGTGTGGTGTTTGGTCGCGGCTACGATTCCGACACGCCGATCAGCCAGGCGGTGGCCGCCTCGTGCTGCGTTCCCGGGCTGTTCCGGCCGTACAGGATCCACGGCCGCTATCACCTCGACGGCGAGGTGGTGCGGACCCTGTCGGCCGATGTGGCGGTGGAGGCGGGCGCTGATATCGTCATCATCTCCAACATCTACCGCCCCGAGGACACCAGCAGCGACCCGCGCAGCGTGGCAAGGCGCGGTCCGTTGAAGGTCCTCAACCAGTCGCTCAATATCGTGCTTACCGAGAAGGAGCGTCGCGGCGTCGATCTGTACTCCCGCGAATATCCGCACACCCGCTTCATCGACATCGCGCCGGACATCGGAATGTTCGGCTACCTCAATCGCTTCACGGCGCGCTCGCTGATGATACGCGGCTACCGGACCGCGCTCCGGGCGCTGGCAGAAGCGAAGGAACAGGGCCGCCTCGACCCGCCGTTCTCCCGGGTGTCGACGTTGAACTAGCCCCTCGATTCTGTTCCTGGGAGGCTTCGTCCTGCGTCGCGACGCTACCTGAGCTGGAAGTCCTCGACCATCTCGCTGATGACGTAGCCGTGCGCCCGGGGATGGAGCACGAACAGGATCTCGTCGCCGAAGAGCCGGGTGTTCCCGACGCGCGGAACCGCGATCGGTACGCGGATCAGGATGTCGTCGTTCCCGGGCGACACCGGGAACTGGCGCGTCGAGCGCAGCCGCGCGACATCCGCTGCGCGATACGTCTCCACCTCGCTCGGGCGGTACACCAGCTGTCCGGACAGCGCCCCGTAGTCCAGGCGGGAAAGGCGCTGCTGCCAGTACGAGCGAGCGCGCACCCGCCCGTGACCCGAGCCGGTCCGGATGTAGGCCTGGGCGTCGATGAGATCATCGAGCTTGTCCGGAGCTTCATCGACGACCGCCCGGAAGAACTCGCGCACCGCCTCGCGCGCAGCCGCCGGGTTCGCGGGCGTACGTAGCACCACGAGCCCCTGCGCAGGGTTGCCGGCCGATGCAGCCGGCGGGATCTCCGGTGCGGGGTCGAAGGCGACGCCGGGCGCCCGGCGGGGCGCGTCGGACTCCTGCCCCGCGGTCGGGAACCTGAGTGGCCGCGTGCCGCCGCAGGCCGACACCAGCAGCGAAAGCAGAACCACAGCCCGCAGCGCGGCGAGCCCACGGCGGAGGCCGCGGGGAGGGGGGGTGTGTCTACAGGGGTTCGGTGACCGGGTCATCGGTGCGCGTCATCGTGACGATCGCCCGACCTTCGACCGGAGTCCAGCCCGGCGGCACGTTGTCCAGCTCCGACGCGATCAGCGAAAATCTCGTGGTGTCGACGCTCGGGATCCGGACCTTCTCGAGCCCCTCCCCGCCGAGCAGCTCTTCCACGTCGTGACGGCCGTGAAGCACCCGATAGGCCATCACACCGTTGCGGTGCACCGCGATCATGTGCTCGCCGTTGGTCACGAGAAGATCGCCGCCGTTTTCGCCGTGCCCTTCCTCCGCGGAGAGCCGGTCCACCAGCGAAATCGATGCCCTGAGCGCTGTGGCGACGTGCTCGGGCGCCACGTGTGCCTCGTCGAGATGCCCCGCATCGTGCAGGAACGACAGGAAGAGATAGAAGAACAGCTCGCTGTCGGTGTCCCCCCGCACGTTGCGGCGCAGAAATTCGGGCTGGGAGGCCAGCAGTCGCTCGCGCAGGCGCGAGAAGCCGCCGATGGTCCCGGTCTGTGTGAACAGTCACATCCGGTAGCGGAAGGGGTGGGTGTTCTCGGTCCGGAGCGCGCCGATGCTGGCCCGCCGCACGTGTCCGATGAGCACGTCGGTGCGGACGTTCTCCGCCGCCTCGGCCAGATCGATAACGTCGCGTTCGTCGAGGGGGCGGCGCCTCAGGAGCACTTCACCGGACTGGAAGAAGCCGACGCCCCAACCGAGCGACTGATCCTGGGGCCGCTTGACCCTGAGCGTGTCGGCGTTGACTTCCAGCACGCGTGCGCCGAGGTCTGAACGATTCCCGATGAAGCCGAACATCCGGGCCATGACTACCTCCGGTGCTCCGCGCGAGCGCGTGGGCGTCGCGGTTCAACCCTGGTCATCCGGTTCGACTGTGTCATAGCGCGTTCGATTCATCGAGCGGCCCGGCACTGGGGAGAAGTTGTGGAGCCATCGGTTGCCGGTCGCGTCGATTTGAAATGTAGTGCGCTCCGTCGCACTCTGCACGTTGCTTGTAAAATGTCGCGCGCGAGCCCGGAAAACCTCGCGCTCTCGTTGCCCCGTCGCCAGACTTGACAGTTGTCGCCGCCGCCCGTGCGCATCCGGCGTGCGAGCGGAGCCATGGTTGCGCGTCCGTCCACCGTCTCGGCCGTCTGGCCAGGAGGCTCCGCGAGCGCTCACGACAAGCGCTGGCGCGCGTCCGGACCTTCGTCCAGGATGAGTTGGCGTGGAACGACACGACTTCCGCGAAGAGTTGCTGGCCGTAATGGAACGGAAGCACCACTGGGCGTGGCCGGCGTTTACGAACGGTCTGGTCGATCCGGCCCGGCTGCATATCCACCTGGAACAGGAGTACGCCACCTACGTGCGCGACTTCGCTGTGCTGGTCGGACGTGCCTATGTCGCGTGTCCGCTCGCGCTGGTGCGCCGCGAGCTCATCGAGAACGTCTACGAGGAGGAGACCGGCGCGCTGCACGCCGGGCGCGCGCACGCCGAGTTGTTCCTCGAATATCCAGAAGGACTCGGGATGGATCTCTCCCGATTCGGCAGCGTGGCTCTCCTGCCCGCGGCAGCGCGTTATCGCGCCTATCTCGACGACGCGACGCAGAACGGCGGCTGGGAAGTTGCCGCGGCGGTCGCTACGCTGTTCGTCGAAGGAACCCGCTACGAGCGGGGCGAGCTCGACCCCACTGCCGAGCGGCGTCCGGCTCCGCCGCTCGAGGAGCACCCGCTGGTCCGGCACTACGGGTTGCCCCTCGAGCGGCTGGCGCTGACGCGCGCGCATCGGGGCGTCGAAGGAGAGCATCGCGCGGCGGCGTGGCGCATCGTGCTGGACCACGTAGCGTTCGCCGCGCGAAAGCGGGTCGTGCAGGCGATGCAGCAGGCCCTGGAGCACTGGCTTCTCTACCGCGACGACGTCGCGGCGGCCTCGGGTATCGAGCGGAGCGCGGACGGTACGCTCCGGAGCACGTAGCTCGTCAGGGCGACAGCCGGTTCAACATGCGGGGGAACGGAATGGTCTCCCGCACGTGCGGCAGCCCGCAGATCCACGCCACGCTGCGCTCGATCCCGAGACCGAAGCCCGCGTGCGGGACGCTCCCGTAGCGACGGACGTCGAAGTACCACTCGAAGGCTTCGCGAGGCAGCTGGTGCCGTGCGACCTTTCCTTCCAGTGTTGAAAGGTCGTCCTCGCGCTGGCCGCCACCGATGATCTCGCCGTAGCCCTCCGGCGCAAGAACGTCCATACACAGCGAAAGCTCCGCGCTCTCCGGATCCCCCTTCATGTAGAACGCCTTCAGCGCGGTCGGATAGCGGTGCACGATGACCGGTCGGTCGAAGCGCGCGCTGATGACGGTTTCCTCGTCGCCGCCGAAATCATCGCCGGGCTTCGCGTCGTGGCCGGCTTCGCGCAGGATCTCGATCGCCTCGTGGTAGGTGATGCGCGGGAAGGGGGGCTTCACGCTTTCCAGCTTCGAGATGTCGCGCTCGAGTGTTTCGAGCTCCGTGCGTCGGGTGGCCAGCACGTGCGAGACGATCGCGCACAGGAAATCCTCGGCGAGCTGCATGTCCCCGGCGAGGTCCATGAAGGCGACCTCCGGCTCGACCATCCAGAATTCGGCCAGGTGGCGCCGCGTCTTGCTCTTCTCGGCGCGGAACGTTGGCCCGAAGCAGTACACCTTGCCGAAGGCCGCTGCGGCTGCCTCCATGTAGAGCTGCCCCGACTGGGTCAGATACGCCGGCTGGCCGTGGTAGTCCGTCTCGAACAGCGTGCTCGTTCCTTCGCAGGCGTTGGGCGTGAAGATCGGCGCATCCACCAGAGTGAAACCACGGTCGTCGAAGAAGTTGCGGATCGCCTGGACGATCGCGTGGCGCACCCTGAGAATTGCGTGCTGTCGCTTGCTGCGGAGCCACAGGTGGCGATGGTCCATCAAGAAGTCGGTGCCGTGTTCCTTGGGAGTGATCGGATACTCCGCGGCCTCGGCGATCACGGACAGCTCCTTGACGCCGATCTCGAACACGCCCTTGTGCTTGGGATGCTCCCGCACCTCCCCCACGAGCGAGAGCGATGATTCCTGTGGGATGCGTCCGGCCAGCTCGAAGAGCTCCGGGCTCACGTCGCCCTTGAACACGACGCACTGGACGATGCCCGTGCCGTCGCGCAGCTCCAGGAAATGGAGCTTCTTGCTGGAGCGCTTGTTGTACAGCCAGCCGGAGAGCTGGACCACGCCGCCCACGTGATCTCCGAGCGCATCGATAGAGACTGCATCCACCATGCCCCGCGCATAGCGCAGAGTCGGACCAGCGAAAAGCGCCGGCGCGGCCCCGCGGTTTCCCCTAGCCAGCCCCTCGCCGTGTGATAGCCTCCGGCGCATGGTGAGCCCTCGAGTCCAGCGCCGGACGTCGCGACTTGTGGGCCTCGGCCTCGCGCTGTTGGGCGTGCCGCTGGCTGGGTGCCCTGCTGTCTATCCCGAGCTGCATGCCCCCGTGCACAAGCCTCGCGCCGGCGCCCATCTCGATCCGCCGGCGCCGCCAGACCTGTTCTACATCACGTTCAAGTCCGCCGAGATCCCGCCGAAGACGCGCGACGGCCGCCCCTGGGACAGCACCGGCGGCGAGAAGCCGGACCCGTACGCGGTCCTGAAGATCGGCGGCCGGGAAATCATCCACACCCCGACCCAGTCCAACACGCTCCAGCCGACGTGGCCGGACCAGAAGCGGGAAAACTACCGGATCAAGCCCGGTACCGGCGTGAAGGTCGAGCTGTGGGACGAGAACCCGATCAACGACCACCCGATCTGCGTCAAGTCCGTCCCGGATTTCCGCGAGTCGATCAACGCGGGCACGCTCGACGTCTCCTGTGACACCGGTGCGCACGTCACGCTGGTGGTCGAGCCGGCGCATGCGCGCGTCGGCCTCGGCTTCTACTACGAGCTCCGTACCGTCAATATCTTCGTCACCCGCGTGATCAAGGCGTCGCCCGCCGCTCGCGTCAGGTTGAAGAAGGGCGACCAGATCCTCCGCATCAAGGGCCAGGACGTGAGCCGGATGGAGGAGGGAGACGCCCAGAGCCTGATCAACGCGAATGCCTCCCTGGGCGTGCCGCTGACGGTGAAGCACGCGGACGGCGAGATCGAGGACGTGACCATCAAGGACGGACCGATCTATCCAACCGAGCGCGACGGCGTCCCCCTCGATTGAGCCGTCCCCGGTCGTACGGCTTGACTCCGCGCGGGCGGAGACTACGTCTCGAAGAGCATGAGCGAACCGAGCCAGGCCAGCCGGGCGGCGCGCCTTGGCGCGCTGATCGTACAGGAGTCCGTTCGGGGGACGCTCGTCGTCACCGGTCCGGAGCGCTACACGTGGCTCAACGGGCTTGTCACTTGCGACGTCGCGGCGCTGTCCCCGGGCAAGGGCGCCTGGGGGCTGCTTTTGACCAAGCAGGGCAAGGTACAGTCCGACGTGCTGGTCGTGGCGGGGGAAAATGCGCTGTTTCTCTCCGTAGCGGCGGGTCGCGCGGCGCAGCTGTTCGAGACGCTGGACCGATTCTTGATCATGGAGGACGCGGAGCTGTTCGAGCGATCGAGCGAGCACGCCTGGCTCTCCCTGCACGGCCCGCGCGCGTTCGAGCTGGCTTCTCTGGTCGTACCCGCGAAGGGCGGTGCGCTGGGGGCCGTTGATCCGACGGGCCTGGGCGGCGCCGCCGCGGTCGTGCCGCGCGCGGAGCTCGAGGCAACGCTAGGCGCTCTGCTGTCGGCCGACGGCTTCGACGTGGCGCGCGCGGAGCCCGCCGACTGGGCTGAACTGCGTATCGAGCGCGGCGTGCCCGTCTTCGGCGTCGACTATACCTCCGACGACAACCCGCACGAGGCCTCGCTGGATCGCAAGGCCGTCTCCTGGACGAAGGGGTGCTACCTCGGACAGGAAGTCGTGTGCATGCAGGACATGCGCGGCCGCGTGAAGCGCCGTCTGGTGACCTTGTCGGTGGCGGAGGGGCCAGTGCCCGAGCCTGGTACTCCGGTCAGCGCGGGCAGCGAGCGCGTCGAGGTCGGCCAGGTCACCAGCGCGGTGGCGAGCAGCCGCCTGGGTCGCCCCGTCGTGATGGCCCGCGTGCTCACCAAGCTGCCGGAGCCCTGCGGGACGTACGGCGTGGGGGGCCGCGCTGCGGAGCTCCTCGACGACTCGAGCTGATCGGCCGGTATCGCGGCGGGATCGCGCGCACCGGTCGCCTGGCATCGACCGTTGAGGTAGCGTGCGGCCGATGGCAGACAACGAGAAATCCGGTCCGGGGGACGAGAACGCGCACCACACCCAGGGCGGGCTGCTCGTCGCCGACGGCGTGCTCGGGCTGATCGGCCGTACGCCGCTGGTGCGTCTCGCGCACCTCAGCCCGGAGGGCGGGGCGACCGTGTGGGGCAAGTGCGAGCTCGACAACGCGGGCGGCAGCGTCAAGGACCGCCCGGCCCTGTCGATGATCCGGGCCGCCGAGCGCGATGGTCGCCTGTCACCGGGTGCGACGCTCATCGAGGCGACCAGCGGCAACACCGGCATCAGCCTGGCAATGATCGCCGCGGTCAGGGGCTACCCGTGCGTGCTGGTGATGCCCGAGGACATGAGCCTGGAGCGGCGCTATATCCTGCGCGCCTATGGCGCCGAGATCGTGCTCACTCCGGCGCGCGACGGCATGTCAGGCGCCGTGGGCCACGCGCACCAGCTCATCGCCGAGACACCCGGCGCGTTCATGCCGAGCCAGTTCGACAATCCCGCGAACCCCGAGAGCCACCAGCTGGGCACGGCCGTCGAGATCCTCGAGCAGACCGACAACGCCGTCGCTGCGTTCGTGGCCGGCGTGGGAACGGGCGGAACCGTCACCGGCGTCGGTCGCGCGCTGAAGCAGCGCCTCGACGGCGTGCAGATCGTGGCCGTGGAACCGGCAGGCAGCGCCGTGTTGGCAGGCAAACCCCCGGGGATGCACGGCATCCAGGGACTGGGCGCCGGGTTCGTGCCGGAGATCCTCGATCGTAGCTTGGTGGACGAGATCATCGGGGTGAGCGACGTGGCGGCCGAGCGCATGGTGCGGCGGCTGGCGCGGGAGGAGGGGCTGCTCACCGGTCCATCGTCCGGCGCGAACGTCCACGCCGCGGTCGAGGTCGCCCGCCGGCTCGACGGCGGCAACGTCGTCACCGTCCTGTGCGACTCCGGCGAGCGCTACCTCTTCTAGGTGTCGGCCCTCGGGGGAGCTACAGGAAGGCGGGAAGGCGCTGTTCAATCCCCTACTTGCCCTTGAACTCCGGATCCCGGCGCTGCGCCCAGGCCATTACGCCTTCCATCAGGTCCTGCGAGGTCAGCAGCTTCACCTGACCCGCTTTTTCGCGGGCGAGGGCCTCGTCGATGCCGCCGATAGCGCTCTCGCGCACGGTGGTCTTGATCGCGGTGAGCGCGAGCGGCGGGCCCTTGGCGAGCTCGCTTGCCAGCGCCGCGGCGCTCTTGTCCAGCTCCTCGGGCACCACCATGCGGTTGACGAGCCCCAGCTCCAGCGCCAGCGTCGCTTCGATCTTAGTGCCCAGCATCAAGAACTCGAGCGCCCGTCCGAGCCCGACCAGCCGCGGCAGCCAGAAGCTGCCCCCGCCGTCCGGCATCAGGCCGATCTTCACGAACTTTTCCTGTAGGTAGCCGCGGTTCGACATCACCCTCAGGTCACAGGCCAGCGCGAGGTCGGCACCGAATCCCACCGCCGCGCCGTCGATGGCCGCAATGAACGGCTTCGCGGCGTGCGTGATGGTCTTGATGATCGCGTGGAACTCGTCGATGCGCTGGGCCATGTCGACGTCCTGGCTCTCCGTCATCGCGCTCTTCAGGTCCGCGCCGGAGCAGAAGCTCTCTCCCGAGCCCGTGAGCACGACAGCCCGGACATCCCCGTCCGCGGCAACGTCGGCGAGCGCGTCCCCGAGGGCGCGCACCAGCTCGCGGTTCAGCGCGTTCCGGGTGCCGGGGCGGTAGAGGGTGAGGGTGGCGACGGGTCCGTCGCGGCGAACCAGCAGCGGTGAGCTCGTATCCATGCGGGGCAGGCTAGACGCAGAGGGCCGCCCGCGCCACCTGGGCGCGGACGACTCGAGCGTGACGTGCTAGGTGAACGCCCATGTCACGCCCGTTCGACATCCCCGAGGAGCATCCGCTCGAAGAGCAGCGGGGGCACACATTTCCCAGCCTGGTCGAGCTGATGCAGCGTCTGCTGGCGCCCGACGGCTGCCCCTGGGATCGTGAGCAGGACTTCCACTCGTTGCGCCGTTACGTGCTGGAAGAGGCCTGCGAGGTCATCGACGCCATCGACTCGCACGACCGCGAGCATCTGAAAGAGGAGCTCGGCGATCTGGCACTCCAGGTCGTGTTCCTGTCCGAGCTCGCGCGCGCCGAGGGCAGCTTCGGCCCGGACGACGTCGTGCGTGGCATCGTCGACAAGCTGGTGCGCCGTCACCCCCACGTCTTCGACAACGTCGAGGTCAGCGGCAGTGAAGAGGTGCTCCGGAACTGGGAGACCATCAAGGCGAACGAGAAGAAGGGCCGCCCGCTTCTCGACGGCGTGCCGCGCTCGCTGCCCGCGCTCTATCGCGCGCAGCGCATCGGCGACAAGGTCAGCCGCGTCGGCTTCGACTGGCCCGACGGGCGCGGCTCGCGCGCCAAGGTCGCCGAGGAGCTCGACGAGCTGGACGAGGCCCTCGAAGGGGGCGACAAGGCCCGCGTCGAGCACGAGCTTGGCGATCTACTGTTCGCGCTCGTGAACCTCGCGCGCCACCACGGCGTCGACGCCGAGATGGCGCTGCGCGCCACGGCGGATCGCTTCAGCGGGCGCTTCGGCCACGTCGAGCGGCGCGTCAAGGAGCGCCACGGCGGTTGGCCGCGCGGCAAGGACGGCAAGCCGTCCGGCGGCGTGCCGCTCCAGGAGATGGACGGCTACTGGGACGAGGCGAAGAAGCTCGAGTCATGACGCCCGACGTGACGAAGACCCGCGACCTCGGCCCCGCCGAGCTGCACCCGGTCGCGCGACTGCCGGAAGAGTGGCAGAGCGTGGTCGCGGAAATGGGCGAGCGGAGCTTCCGTGCGCGGCAGATCTTCCGTTGATCCACCACCGCGGCGTGATGAACCCCGCGCAGATGACCGATCTGCCCGCGCCCTTGCGCGAGCGGCTCGCCGAAGCCGGCCTGGCCGAGCCCGCCACGGTCGCGCACGTGCATCGCGCCGCTGACGGCACCCGGAAGCTGCTGCTCGAGCTCTCGGGCGGCGCACGCGTCGAGTGCGTGATCATCCCGATGACCAGACGCGACGACGGCGCGGCCCCGGAGGACGCCGACGCCGCCGCAGCGGTCGACGACGACGAGGACGACGAGCCCGCGCGCCAGCGCATCACGCTCTGCATCTCGACGCAGTACGGCTGCGCCATGGGCTGCGTGTTCTGCGCCAGCGGCCAGGCCGGGCTGGTGCGCGGCCTCGGCGCCGCCGAGATCGTCGCGCAGGTGCAGATCGCGCGGCGCTACCTCGAGCCGCATGAAGACCTGCGCAATCTCGTCTTCATGGGCATGGGCGAGCCGCTGCACCACTACGACGAGACGGCGCGCGCCATTCGCCTCATCTCGCACGCCGACGGCTTCGGCATGGGCCTGCGCCGCATCACCGTCAGCACCGTGGGCCTCGTACCCGGCATCGCCCGCCTCGGCGAGGATTTCGGTGGCCGCATCGGCCTCGCCGTCAGCCTGCACGCACCCGACAACGCCACGCGCGACCGCATCGTGCCGATGAACAAGAGCTACCCCGTCGAGCGCCTGATCGAGGCGTTGCGCCGCTATCCGCTGCCGCAACGCCGCCGCATCACCATCGAGTACACGCTCATCGCCGGACAGAACGACAGCGTCGAGCACGCGACGAAGCTGGCGCGGTTGCTCGAGGGCCTGCGTGTCAAGGTGAACCTCATCCCCATGAACAGCATCGAGGCCTCCCAGCTCGACGCTTCGCCCGACGACAACGTCGAGGCTTTCCGCGAGGAGCTCGCCCAGTTCGGACTCAGCTGCTTCGTGCGCACCCGCCGCGGCGACGACGTCTCCGCGGCCTGCGGCCAGCTCGCGCTCAGAACAGGCCCGACCGCGCCCTAGGAGCTTCCCCTTGACGCGAGATGTTTCGTCCGCGAAGTATCGCCCCGTGTTCAAGAAAGTCCTGGTCGCCAATCGAGGGGAAATCGCCTGCCGCGTCCTTCGCACCTGCGAGCGGATGGGCGTGAAGACCGTCGCGGTGTTCTCCGACGCCGACGTCACAGCGCCCCACGTCGCCGCCGCCGACGAAGCCATCCGGCTCGGTCCGCCGCCCGTGAAGGACAGCTATCTGGGCGTCGACGCCCTCGTCGCCGCCATCGAGCACACCGGCGCCGACGCCGTGCATCCCGGCTACGGCCTGCTCAGCGAAAACCGCGCCTTCGCCGAGGCCGTCGCGAAAGCAGGGGCGACCTTCGTCGGGCCGCCTCCCGAAGCGCTCGAAGCCTTCGGCGACAAGATCAAGGCACGCGAAGTCGCTCGCTCCGTCGGCGTCGCGCCGCCGCCCGGCACCCCCGGTTCCATCGAGCCCGACGACGTCGAGAAGCTCCGCTCCGAAGCTGACCGCATCGGTCTGCCCGTGCTGATCAAGACCGCCGGCGGCGGCGGCGGCATCGGGATGCAGATCGTCGACGACGAGTCGAAGCTCGAGCGCGCCGCGCGAACCTGCGCTGACCGCGGCAAGTCCGCCTTCGGTGACGGGCGCGTCTACATCGAGAAGTACCTCACGCACCCGCGCCACATCGAGGTGCAGATCTTCTGCGACAGCCACGGCAACGCCGTTGCCTACGGCGAGCGCGAGTGCAGCGTGCAGCGCCGCCACCAGAAGATCATCGAGGAGTCGCCGTCGCCCGCCGCGTTCTTCCAGGGCGAGGAAGGCGGAGCGCGCCGCAGCAAGTTGAGGGAGGACGCCCTGCGCGTCGTGAAGAAGGTCGGCTACGTCGGCGCCGGCACCGTCGAGTTCGTCGCCGACGCCGACGGCTCGCTCTATTTCCTCGAGGTCAACGCGCGGCTGCAGGTCGAGCACCCCGTCACAGAGCTCGTCACCGGGCTCGACCTGGTCGAGCTGCAGCTCCGTGTCGCTGCCGGCGAAGCCATCCCCGCCGCTGCGCTCGAGCCGACCCTGGACGGGCACGCCGTCGAGGGCCGCGTCTACGCCGAGGACCCGTCGAAGATGTTCGTGCCGCAACCCGGCCACATCGACGAGCTCGTCTGGCCCGAGGGTCTGCCCGGCGTGCGCGTCGACACCGGCGTCGTCGAGGGCGGGGATGTGACCCCGTTCTACGATCCGATGATCGCCAAGGTCGTCGTCCACGGTGCCGACCGCGCCGAAGCCATCGCGCGGCTCGACGCGGCCCTCGCCGCCACGCGTCTCGTGCTCATGGGCCCGAAGGGCGCCCGCAACACCAACCTCGGCTTCCTGCGCCAGGTACTGGCAAGCGCGGAGTTCGCCGCCGGCACCTACGACACCTCGCTCGCGGAGGCCCTGGCCAAGGCGCTGAAGAAGCAGAAATAGGCGCTGCCTCCCCCCCGGCCGGTCCTCGCCGCCTCCGGCGGCTGCGGGCGGCCGCCCCCTCCAAATCGGCGGCTCCACCGCCTCAGGAGGGGGAACCCACGCCCGCGCCGGTCGGCGGACCGGAAACCCCGCGAGCGGCCCCATGCCGGCTCGGCTGACGTATCCTGGCCCCGATGAGCGAAGTACTGGTGGACAAGGCCCGGGCCTGGGCCGCGGGCGATCCGGATCCGGAAACACGGGCGGAGCTCGAGGCGATCATCAAGCGCGGCGACACGGACGAGCTGTCCGAGCGTATGCACGCACCGCTCGAGTTCGGCACGGCCGGGCTACGCGGCATGGTAGGCGCCGGCATCAACCGCATGAACCGGGCGGTGATCCGCCGCACGACGCGCGGGCTGGCCGACTACCTGCTCACGCTGCCCGACGCCCGCAGCCTGCCGGTCGTCGTCGGCTACGACGGCCGCACCACCAGCCGGCAGTTCGCCGAGGACACCGTGGGCGTGCTGGCGGCGGCAGGGCTTACGGTGCGCTATTTCGACTCGCCCGTGCCGACGCCGCTGGTGGCCTACGCGGCGCGCCAGCTGGCGGCGATTGCCGCGGTGGTCATCACGGCCAGCCACAATCCGCCCGAGTACAACGGCTACAAGGTCTACGCGCCGAACGCCGCGCAGATCATCCCCCCGGTCGACGGCCGCATCGCGCACTTCATCGAGCAGGTCGGCGCGGCCAAGGACGTGCCGCTCCTCGAAGGCGCGATGCACGGCAGGAGCGACAAGGTCGAGCGCGTGCCCGACTCGCTGTTCGAGCGCTACCTGATGGAGCTCGACGCCATCCGCCCCAAGGGCCCCGCCGATGCCGACTTCGGCATCGTGTACACGCCGATGCACGGGGTGGGCTGGCGGTTCGCCCAGCGGGCGCTCGCGCACGCGGGCTACAGCCGCGTCACGGTCGTGCCGGAGCAGGCGGAGCCCGACGGTCGCTTCCCGACCGTACGCTTCCCCAATCCGGAAGAGCCCGGCGCGCTCGATCTGGCCAAGGCGCTCGCCGACCAGGAGAAGGCCGAGCTTGTGATCGCGAATGATCCCGACGCGGATCGCCTCGCCATCTGCGTCCCCACCGTCACCGGGCGCTGGGTACAGCTCACCGGCAACCAGGTCGGTCTGCTGCTTTCCGATTTCGTGCTCGAGCACGCCGCAGCGCGCCCGACACCGCTGGTCCTGTCCAGCATCGTCTCGTCACCCATGCTCGGCGCGATCGCCCGGGCGCACGGCGCAGCATTCGAGCAGACGCTCACCGGCTTCAAGTGGATCTGGAACGCGGCGCTCGATCTCGAACTCGCCGGAGGCGTGCGCTACGCGTTCGGCTACGAGGAAGCGCTCGGCTATTCCGTCGGCCATATCGTGCGGGACAAGGACGGCATCAGTGCGGCTGTGCTGTTTGCGGACCTGGCCTCGCGCTGTCGAGCCCAGGGCATGAGCGTGCTCGAGCGGCTGGAGGCGCTGTACGGGAAGCACGGCCTGTGGAGCAGCCTGCAGAAGAGCATCCTACGTCCGGGCACCGAAGGGCAGGGCCAGATCGCCCAGGCCATGCAGAAGCTGGGCGCGGATATCCCGGCGGAGCTGGCCGGGCACAAGGTAGTCGGGTCGGTCGACTACCGGAGCGGCGGTGGAGAGCGGCCGCGCTGGCTCCCGGACACGAGCCTGGTCGTGCTCGAGCTCGAGGGAGACAGCCGTGTGCTGGTGCGTCCGAGCGGTACCGAGCCCAAGCTGAAGATCTACGTGGATCTGCGCGTCGAGCTCGCCGCGGACGATATCGTCGCCAGCCGCGAGGACGGCGCGCAGCAGGCGGCGGCGGCGATCGCCGATGCGATCGCCGCGCACGTCGGGCTTGCGTGAGCGGCGCGCCATCTGCATGCTCCGGCGCTCGGGCGTGGGGCGGCCGTGCAGGGATCCGGGCGAGCTCTATGTGGAAACTGCGGACAACGGAGGTACGAGGATGCGAACGACGCTAGCGGTGGTAGTAGCAGCAGGGGTAGCAGTGGCAGGCGAGCTCGGCACGACGCCGGCACAGGCGCAGGAGTTCGCGTCGAAGGGAACGGCGGCGTTCAGCGCGGACCGTCTGTTCGGTGTCAACCTGCACCACGCGCATACGGAGGGAGACGGGTCTACCGACACGACGGACGTGGGGATCGTCTGGCGTGGCGAGCCGACGGACCCCTACGAGATCCCGCGCCTGTCCTTCGACTACTTTCCGATCCACGGCTTGAACATCGGCGGTTCGCTAGCCTTCTCCACCATCGGTGGAGACAACGGTGGCTACTACAACTCGGCGTTCCTGCTTGCGCCCCGCGTCGGCTACTGCTGGATGTTCAGCAGGGCGGTGGGCTTCTGGATCCGGGGCGGCGTCACGTACGACAACATCGACTACCCCGGCCCGGGGGGAGAATGGGGCTTCGCCTTCACCGCCGAGGGCCAGTTCGTGATCTCGCCGGTGAATCACTTCGCGTTCACGTTGGGCCCCACGTTCGACGTCACGATGGTGGGCAAGCGGCACGGCGGCCGGGTGGATCTGAACCGGACCTACCGGAACATTGGCATCCTGAACTTCGGCCTGATGGGCTGGCTCTAGCGGCCGAACGCAGCCAGATGCCGTGATCACATGGCATCTGGCTGCGCCGTTTCACGCGTCGCGGTCGAACGGCACGATCTCGGTACTCGCCAGATCGGGGACGGCCTCGCGCACGGCGTCACCGATCTCCGAGGCGGTACCGACGACGACGATCAAGAGGTCGTCGCTCGGGATGCGGCGGCGCACGGCCTGGTTGGCCTCGTCCAGCGTGATGGCCCCGACGCGCTCGACGTACTCCGAGTGGTAGCCGGGCGGCAGCTCGTATAGCTCCTCGTCCAGTGCGAGGCCGACGCGCTTGGACGCGGTGTCCAGCGCGAAGGCATGCGAGCGCGACAGGTAGCGCTTGGCCCAGGACAGCTCGCGCTTGGTGATGCCCTTGTCGCGCCACTTGGCCAGCATCTCGAGCTCGAGCGCGACGCACGCTGCCGCGTCGCTCGCCTTGGGAAAGGTCCACATGCTGAAGCCGCGGCGGTGCCGATCGTACGGCAGGCTGGAGTAGGCGCCGTACGACCAGCCGCGCTTGGAGCGGATCTCTTCCGTCATGCGTGCGGTTAAGGTGCCGCCGAAGACGGTGTTGGCCACGTGCAGCGCCAGGTGGTCCTCGTCGTGGGGATCCGTCCCGAGGCCGCCGATCATGATCTGCGTCTGGGCGCGCTCTGGCTTGTCGACGATGACCAGGCGGCGGCCAGGCAAGACGGTGGGATCGGGCAGCGTGTCGAGTCGGCGCTCCCCCGCGCCGAGCGCCGATGTCACGCGTACGGCCACGGCCTCTGCCACGCCGGCTTCGATGTCACCCGCGAATGCGAAGACGAGGTTTTCCGGGCAGAACATGTGGCGGTAGAGCGCCTGCACGTCCTCCCGCCCGAGCCCGCGCACGGTATCCAGCGTACCACTCACGGATCGGCCGTAGCTGTGCCCGTCGAACAGCTTCCTGCGGAACCAGCGCCGCGCCAGCGCGCGGTCGTTGTCCCTCAGCTCGACAAGCTCGCCCTCCGTCTCGCGCTGGAGCCGGGCGAGCTCGTCGGCGGAAAAGCCCGGTCGGGTCAGGATGTCGGTGTACAGGTCGACGAACGCATCCAGCGAGCGGCGGATTACCGCGCCGTGGAACGTGAGGGTGCTCTGCGAGATCTCCGCGCCGAGCGAGCCGCCCAGCGTGTCGATACGCGTGTCGAGCTGCTGCGGCGCCAGGCCGCCACCGGTCCTGCGCATGAGCCGGGCGGTGATGCGCGAGAGGCCTTCCTTGCCTGCCGGGTCCTCGATGGCGCCGGTGCGGAGCGCCACGCTGATGGACACCAGCGGCAGCGCCCGGCTCGTCTCGACGAGCAGCAGCGGGCGCTGCTCCGACTGGATGCGCTGGGTGGTGTTGCCGCTCATGTGCCGCTCGCCTTCTGGGGTCGAACGAAGCCGACGGTCCGGCGTTCGGGTACGAGATAGCGCCGGGCCACGCGCCTGAGGTCACCCGCGCTGATGCGCGCGGTGGCTTCGAGCCGCTCGAACGCTGCGGCGGGCCACCCGAGCACGGTGTCGTAGAAACCGATGGTCGACGCCTTGCCGTCGACGGAATCCAGGCTCGCCAGAAGGCCGAGCTCCAGCCGCGCGCGCGCGCGCTCGAGCTCGGCGAGCAGGATCGGCTCCTCGCGAACCCGATCGAGCTCCTGGTCGATGACCTCGAGCAGCTCTTCTGCGCGGTGGCTGCCGCGCGCCGAGGCGTAGATCTCGGTGAGGCCGGGGTCGCGGAAGGGGCCGACGAAGGAGCGCACTTCCGTGGCCAGCTCCAGCTCGTGGATCAGACGCTGGTGCATGCGGCTGGCGCGGCCGCCGAACAGCACTTCGGCGAGCAGCGATAGGGCGGGATAGTCGAAATCGCCCAGGGCAGGGCTGTGGTAGCCGACCAGCAGCTTGTCGGTCGCAGTGGGCTTCTCGAGCTCGAAGCGCCGCTCCGCCGTCTGCGGCGGTTCGGGCATCACGTCCTCGAGCGGAAGCTCCACGGCAGGACGCGAGCCGTAGGCCTGCATGATGCGGCGCAGAGCCGCCGCTTCGGATACGTCGCCCACCACGACGACCGTGGCGTTGTTGGGCGCGTAGAAGGTCCGGTAGAACGCCTGGCAGTCCTCGGTCGAGAAGCCCTCGATGTCCTTCATCCAGCCGATGGTCGGCCATTGGTAGGCATGCTGTGTGAATGCCGTGGCCCAGAGCTGCTCGCTGGCCGTGCCCTCCACGTCGTCATCGACGCGATAGCGACGCTCGTTGGCGACGACCTCCTTCTCGCTCTCGACCTGCGGCTCGCGCAGCACCAGATGCGCCATGCGTTCCGCTTCCAGCTCGATCACCACCCCGAGCTGCTGCTTGGGGACGGCGACGTTGTACTGCGTCCAGTCGAGCCAGGTGGCGGCGTTGCTTTCGGCGCCGGCCTGCTCGAGCTTGCGGTCGAACTCACCGGCCGCCAGATGCTCGGTCTCGTTGAACATCAGGTGCTCGAACAGATGCGCCAGGCCCGTCTTGCCCTCGTGCTCGTGGCGCGAGCCCACCGCGAACCAGGTGTGGTAGGCGACCACCGGCGCGGCGTGATCCTCGCACAGCAGGATCGATAGGCCGTTTTCGAGCCGGAAGCGCTCCACCGTCAGCGCGGGGCCGAACGCCACGCTGCCTTCGTGCTCGACCCTCCCGTGGGGCGGCGCCGCGGCGTTGAGCTTGTCGAGCCGCCGCTGGCGGGCGGTCTGTTTCTGGAAACCAGGCATGGCCCCGGAGTGTGTAGCCGGAGCATCCCGACCGGACAACCCCGCCCGGTCACCGGAAGTACGAAAACGAGCGCTAGTCGAGCTTGAGAATGGCGAGGAACGCATCCTGGGGCACTTCCACGCTGCCGACCTGCTTCATGCGCTTCTTGCCTTCCTTCTGCTTCTCCAGGAGCTTGCGCTTGCGGCTGATGTCGCCGCCGTAGCACTTGGCGGTCACGTCCTTGCGAATCGCGCGCACGGTGGTGCGGGCGATGACCTTGGTGCCTATCGTGGCCTGGATCGCGACCTCGTATTGTTGGCGCGGCACCAGCTCCTTGAGCTTCGAGGCCAGGGCGCGCCCGCGCGCGTAGGCGGTGTCGTGGTGGACGATCACGCTCAGGGCGTCCAGTGGCTCTCCGTTGAGCAGCATGTCGAGCTTGACCAGATTGTCCGGGCGATAGCCCACCAGCTCGTAGTCCATGCTCGCGTAGCCCCGCGACGCGCTCTTCAACTTGTCGTGGAAGTCGAGGATTACCTCGGCCAGCGGCAGCTCGTACGTGATCACGACGTGCGTCTTGGTGGCGAAGTGGATGCCGTGCTGGATGCCGCGGCGCTCTTCGCACAGGGCGACGACGGGCCCGACGTATTCCGCGGGCACATGCACCGTCACCTTCATGATCGGCTCCTCGATGCGCTCGATCTCGCCGACGGCAGGCATCTTCGAGGGGTTGTCGACGGTGACGGCCTCGCCGTCCTTTTTGTGGGCGTGGTACACGACGCTCGGCGCCGTCGTGATGAGATCGATGTCGTATTCCCGCTCCAGGCGTTCCTGGATGATCTCCATGTGCAGCAGGCCGAGGAACCCGCAACGGAAGCCGAAGCCCAGCGCGTCGGACGTGTCCGGTTCGAACTGAAACGACGAATCGTTCAGGTGCAGCTTGCTGAGCGCGTCGCGCAGATCCTCGTACTGCGCCGAGTCGGTCGGGAAGATGCCCGCGAAGACCATCGGCTTCACTTCCTTGAAGCCGGGGAGCCGCGACGTGGTCGCGCGCTTGGCCAGCGTCACGGTGTCGCCGATCTTCGTGTCCTCGACGCTCTTGATGTTGGCGGCGACGAAACCGACCTCGCCCGGTCCCAGCTCCGTCAGTTCCACCGGGTGCGGGCCGAAACAGCCGAGGGCGGTGACCTCGTAGGAGCGGCCGGTGGCCATGAACTCGATGCGGTCGCCTTTCTTCAGCAGGCCGTCGACCACGCGCACCATTACCACCGCACCGCGGTAGCTGTCGTACCAACTGTCGAAGATGAGAGCGCGCAGGGGCGCGTCGCGGTCGCCCTTCGGGGGGGGAATGCGCTGCACGATGGCCTCGAGCGCCTCGCCCACCCCCAGGCCCGTCTTGGCGCTGGTGAGCACCGCACCGCTGCAGTCCAGGCCGATCACCTCCTCGATCATCTCGGCCGTGCGGTCCACGTCGGCCGACGGCAGATCGATCTTGTTGAGCACGGGGATGATCTCGAGGTCGTTGTCGAGCGCGAGATAGACGTTGACGACCGTCTGCGCCTGGACGCCCTGCGTGGCGTCCACTACCAGGAGCGCACCTTCGCAGGCTGCGAGACTGCGGCTGACCTCGTAGCTGAAATCGACGTGCCCGGGCGTATCGATGAGCTGCAGCTGGTAGACGACTCCGTCATGCGCCTTGTATTCGAGCCGTACCGTCTGCGCCTTGATGGTGATGCCACGCTCGCGCTCGAGCTCGAGCTTGTCGAGGAACTGCGCGACCTTCTCGCGTTCGGTGATCGCGCCGGTCAGGTCGAGGATGCGGTGGCGAGCGTGCTCTTGCCGTGATCGACGTGCGCGATGATCGAGAAGTTGCGGATGATCGACGGATCGGTGGGCATGCTTCTGCCTGGCCCCGTGCTGGCGTGTTGGTAGGTCGGAAGGAGGCCCAGCTTTCGAGCGGGCTTGTCTAGTACCCCGATTCTCTTGAATCGAGGGGCTAGACGACCGCGGAGCGGTCGAGGGGGAGGCTCGGCGAAGCCGAGGGGGCGCTGCTGCGCGCCAAACAAACGGTGCTAGTCCCGCGTTGCGCGGCGCAGCCGCGCGTGCGAAGCACCCATCGCTTCGATGGAAACGCGGTACTAGCCCCAAACCCGCGTTGCGACCAGCGCAGGCGACACGCGTGCTCGACGCCCGGCGCGATCGGTGCTGCGCTCGGGCTAGGCCTTCTTGTTGCCGCGCTGCTGTGCTTCGGTCAGGCTCATCTGCCCCGGCAGCGCGTGCTCGTAGCGCTTCAGGACCAGATCGATGCCTTCACGGATGTAGACGGCGACCGGCACTTTCGTGCGATTGTGCAGCAGATGCAGCCGCTCGTTCTGTTCCGGCGTGATGTAGACGGTCGTCGAAATCTTCTTGCGTGACATCGTGTTCTCATCCGGAGCCGACTTGCCAGCCGTTACAATAGATTCCCATACGTATGATGTCAATCGCGAGTCGCCGGGCCTAGGATATTTTATTACAATGAATACAAGAACTTACAGCATAAAGCGGGCGCTGGAACGGGGCCAGGGGGCAGGGCTGGATCTGGCTATTTTCCCGGGCGTATTGCGCGCTGCGCCAGGCTTGTCAGCGCCGGGGTCCCCGCCTAGGATGGCGCCAGACCACCGCGAGGCAGTGGGTGCGGAGAGGCCGGTCGTAGGCTTTCTTTCGGTGCTGAGAGGGCGAGCGGAATGACGATGACGAGGCAGAACAGCCCTCCCGCCGGGTCGTGGCGGGGGAAGCCGCACGGAGCGGCATGGTGGCTGGCGGCGCTGGCGGTTGCAGTATTCCAGTCTGGCTGCAGCGGCTCGACGTCCGCGCACGTCAACTCCGCGTCGTCCGGGAAGACGCACAAGGACACGAAGATCGTGCACCAGGAGTGCGACACGAGCTCGAGCGGCGCGGAGAAGATCGACGCCAACAACGACGGTCGCCCCGACATCACGATCGTCAAGGACGCTGGCCATGAGGTGTGCCGCGCCGTAGATCTCGATTTCGACGGCAAGGTGGACGAGTGGGTCTACCGGGATCCGGCAGGGCAGGTGACCCGGCGTGAGACCGACTACGACCGTGATGGTCGCGTCGACGAGATCTCCAAGTACAAGGGCGGCGTGCTGATCGAGAAGGATCGCGCGACCACGCTAGGAGGCAAGCTCGACACCTGGGAGCACTACAAGGGCGGGCGCGTCGCGAGCGCCGAGCGCGACTCGGACGGTGACGGCGTCATCGATCAGTGGTGGGAATATCCGGCGGATGGCAAGCCAGGCTGCCCGATCATCCACTCCGACATCGACGGTGACGGGCATCCGGATCCGGGCTCCTCGGTGGACGTGTGCAAGGACGCAGGCTACGTGCCGCCAGCGCGGCAAGGCGCCCACGAGGCCAAGAGCCTCGACTTCAAGGGACCCGGTGGCGTGCCAACGGAAGTGTCGAACAAGCCGGCGGGCAGTGCCGACTCGAACGGTGCGTCCGATCAGAAGGGCACGTCCGACCAGAAAGGCGGCAAGTAGATGCGCTCGCGCCACGAGCTCTTGATCGGGATGGCGCTGCTCGGTGTCGCGAGCTTCGCGTTCTATGCTTGCGGTGGGACGGAGACGGGGCCGAAGGCCCCGACGAAGAGCGGTCGCGCCGTCTCGATGGCGAAGAACGGTGCCGACGATCACTCGCGCTGCGACTACAAGGGCCGCGCGGACCGCGAGGTCAGCGAAACCGCGGGGCCGGGCGCGATCCAGCCGAACATCCGTCGCGTCTACGCCATCGTTGGAGTGGGCGAGGATCGCCACAAGAACCTTCTATGCCGCGAGGTCGACACGAACCTCGACGGAATGAAGGACGTGGTGCGCACCTACAACGACAAGGGCGAACCGCTGCACGAGCTGGCCGACAGCAACTACGATGGCAAGATCGACACCTGGGAGACGTTTGCGCGCGGCCGCATCGCCAAGGTCGAGATCGACACGAACCACGACGGCCAGCCCGACGAGGTCCGCTACTACGTGGACGGCAAGCTGAGCCGCATCCAGCGCGACACGAAACACGACGGCAAGCCCGATGTCTGGGAGATCTACGACAAGGGTCACCTGCGTCGCATGGGCGTCGACCTCGATCACGACGGCCACGTCGACCGCTGGAACCGCGATGAGATCGCCGAGCGCGAGCAGGAGCTGAAGGAAGAACAGGCAGACGAGAACGCCGACGGCGGCGCTGGGGACGCCGGTCCGCCGCCGCTCGCCGCTGGCGATGCCGGCAGCAAGACGGGATCGAAGTAGCCGCCTCTTCGAGTCGGCTCAGGGGCGGCTCAGGGCTTGCTGGTGCCTTCGCGCCCGTAGTCGTCGGACAGTCGCACCACGTCGTCGAGCTCGGGGGTCGAGACCTCGAACACGCGCACGTCCTCCACCGCGATCATGCGGTGGATGGTGCCCGGTGTGACGTGGAAGGTGTCGCCCGGTCGCATGCGCTCGGTCCGGCGATCCGCCCCGTCTCCGAGCTCGAGGTCCATTTCGCCGGATTCCACCATCAGGGTCTCATCCTTGACCTCGTGGTACTGCCGGCTGAGTTTGTGCCCCTTGTTGATGTGGAGCACCTTGGCGACGTAGCGGGCGGTCTCCGCCCAGATGACCTCGTGACCCCAGGGTTTGTCCACGCGACGCATGGGCCGCCCATAGCAGATAGCCGCCCGGGACAACAGGTGACTGGCGTCCCGCGCCGCGGGCGGCCATAACCCGGACCCGTGATCGAGCCCACCGGCCATAGAGCATGACCACCGAACGCCTACAGAAGATCCTGGCGCGCGCGGGCGTCGCCTCGCGGCGCGCTGCCGAGGAGCTGATCCTGGCCGGTCGGGTCAAGGTCGACGGCCGCGTGGTCACCGAGCTCGGGTCGCGCGCCGACCCCCGCCGCTCGCGGGTGGAAGTGGACGGGCGTCGGGTCATGGCTGAGCCGCTCGTCTACATCGCATTGCACAAGCCGAAGAACGTGATGTGCACGCTGCGCGATCCAGAGGGGCGACCCACCGTGATCGACTACGTCAAGAACATCGGCGTGAGGCTGGTGCCCGTCGGGCGGCTCGACTTCCACACCAGCGGCGTGCTGCTCCTTACGAACGACGGCGACTTCGCTGAAGGGCTGATGCATCCGCGCCGCGGCGTGCCGAAGGTGTACGTGGCGAAGGTGCAGGGTGAGCTCGACGACCGCGCCATCGAACGCTGGCGCCGGAGCATCGTCATCGACGGCCGGGCGACGCAGCCTGCGGAGGTCAAGCGGCTCAGGACCGTGGAGGGCAAGACCTGGATCGAGGTCACGCTGCGCGAGGGCAGGAACCGTCAGGTGCGGCGGCTCGGCGAGGCCAGCGGTTCGGAGGTGGTGCGACTGGCGAGGGTCGCCTATGCAGGCATCACGGTCGAGGGACTGCGTCCTGGGCAATGGCGCCATCTCGGCGTCGACGAGATGGTCGATCTGAAGCGGGCCTACGGCGTGCCGAAGCGCGTGCGCCCGGCCGAGCTTCCCGCGCTTTCGCGCCAGGGCGCGTCGGGCCGGAGCGAGCGGCGGGGTGCACCGAAGAAGGGTGGCGCCCCGCGCGGCAGGGCGGCACCGGCCAAGTCGCGCAGGTCGCCGAAGCGTGAACGTTCCGGGTCGAAGCAAGCCGGCTCGCCCGGTCGCGCCAGGCCCGCGTCGAAGCAAGCCGGCTCGCCCGGTCGCGCCAGGCCCGCGTCGAAGCAATCCGGCTCGTCCGGTCGCGCGAGGCCCGCGCCGAAGCAGAAAAAGACCGGTCCGCGCCGCGGGCGCTAGGCGGCTGCGTGAGCTCCTAGCGCGCGCTCCTGGCGGAGCCCGCTTCCGGGTCGCCCACGTGCGCCGGGAGCGACCAGTCGCGCTGGAAGAAGCCGCCGGCGAGCACCCTGGCGCGACCGAGCACCTGCTGTCCGGACGCTGCCGCCAGGCCGGCGTCGTACACGACGAAGTCCGGCAGAAGCTGCGGCAGCGACAGGGCCTGCCAGATGCCGCTGGCATCCACCGCTTCGACCGCCACCACGTAGCGGCCCGGGTGGCGCGGGTTCGGGTGGACGAAGATCGCTCCCACGTCTGGGCCTGCGTAGCGATGCCTGCCGAAGCCGAGCGCGCCCTTTTGCACGTGGACGGGCAGCGCGGCGTCGAGCGCGCGCAGGAGCAGGTTGTCCGCCCGCCTTCCCACCAGGAACAGTGAATGCGTGCGTTCGATTTCCGGATCCACATCGCGGTCGGCCAGCACCGGGTAGTGGATGTCCTCGCCGTAGCGCATGGCGGCGATCGTCTCTGCGACCTCGCGATTGGCGCGGGCGGTGGATGGATCGAGCGTGCCGTAGACGAAGGCGAGGGGGCCGAGGAAGGCGTCGCGGATCGCGCCTTCGACGCCGGCGTGCTTGTCCCCCGGCGCCGGGGCGATCGCGCCGGCCGCCCAGCCCTTTGTGGTGCGGTGTGCGGCGAGCGGCTCGTCCGGCTTGAATTCCAGCGAGCGCCCGTCGATCTCGAGTTGCACGGACGCGTCGCCGCCGAGCTTCGCCTGCGCCCGGTCGATCGACAGCCCCTCGACGGCGTTCGTCGTCAACGTCGCGTGGTGCCGGTCGACGATCGTTGCATCGACCTGTCCCATGCGCCCGGGCGTCGCGAGCACCGTGATGCGGAGCCAGTCCTGCTCCGCGTAGCGCAGCTGGTCGCTCTTCAGTGTGATGTGCTTCGGGGAGGGATCGTGCCGGTGGCGCGCGAGCCACGGCCACATCTTCGCTCCCTTCCACTCGATCTCCCAGACGTGGTGGCCGATGTCCGGCCAGTCCTCGCTGACGGAGTAGCCGAGCGCGCGGTAGCGCTTGACCAGCACCTTGCCGTTGGCGTGCGGGTAGTCCTTCGTTCCCTGTGCTAGGAACATCGGCATGTTGCGGCCGTTCTCCGCCCAGCTCGTGGGTGACCAGTGCCGCATGCGGTCCTTCTCCCAGGGACGGAGCGGACGGTGCGAGGTGTCGTGGCGGATGAAGTAGCTCTGGTAGCCGCACAGTGGTGACAGCGCCGAGAACCGGTCCGCGTAGAAGAACGCGAGCTGGGCGGTGCCCGTGCCCCCCATGGACACGCCCGTGATGCTCACGCGCTCCGGGTCGACGGGAAACGTCTTCATCGCCCAGTCGAGGCTCCGCATCACCTCGTGCTCGCCCGGTCCGCGGTAGAACGCATTGCCGTACGCGTACGGCGCCAGCACGAAGCCGTCCACGCCGCTCACCGCTCCGTGGCTGTCGCTGTCGAGGAAGGCGCGCATCACGCCGTGCGGTGCGCCGTTGTAGCCGTGCAGCGCCACGACCAGCGGGTAGCGGCGCTTCGCCCGAGGGTCGAAACCCGCTGGCACGTACAGCTCGAAGCGCTCGGGGTGGCCGTCCAGATCGGAGCGGCGGGCGAGGGGATGCACGCCCGGCAACGCCAGCGGATCCCGGCCGTGCTCGACGTCGGCGCACAACGCTTCCAGGCGGTCCAGCGTGCTCCCGAGGGCGCGCAGGGTGGAGTGACGCCGGTGGCCCAGCTGGCGCAGGCGACCGCTCTCTTGTTCGAGCGTGTCGGCGATCACGCCCGCGTCGAGCAGCTCCGGACCGTGCGAGGCGTTGCGCAGCTTTGCGTCGAGCGCTCCGGCGCGTGAAAGGACGCGCGGCGCGCGACGGGTGACGAGCAGCGTGCGCCCGAGCTCGACCTTGCCGAGCTGGATATGCAGCTCGACGCGGCGGATCCGGTCCGTGTCGCCGAGCGCCTTGGCGGAAACGGGCGGGAGCACGGCGCGGAGCGCGTGCACGGCGCGCGCTCCGACCGGCAGCTGACCGAGAGCGACCTTGAATAGCGGCTTGTCCGAGCCTACCAGGTGCGCCTGCACGCCGGCTTCACGGGCCAACTCGCGCGGCGCGCCACGGCGGTACTCGAGCGCGACGCGCGGCCGGTAGCCGTTTTCGTCGAGCCCGGTCGAAAGCTCGACGTGCAGCATGGAGGCCGCCAGCCGCGCGGTATCGTTTTCGTCCGTGCCCGGCAGGGCCAGCGACAGTCCGCGAGGTGGTCGCAGCGTGCTCCGGTCGAGCACCCGCACGGCGAAGGCCCAGTAGTGGCCGCGGTGATGTAGCCACAGCGTAAGCCGGTGTCGCCCCTTCGGCAGCCGCAGCGGGATCGCGTCCCACGATCGGCCGCGGATCCGTTCGATGTCCCGGCTCCAGACCTTCTTCCCGTCGACGAGCGCGGTCGCGCCTCCGTCGAACGAGAGCAACAGCCAGCCGTCGAGATCGCGCGCCAGCTCGAGCTCGCCGCCGAGCATGGCCCAGGGCCCGGCCTTCTTGCCGACGGAAAGCTCCTTCTCGAGGTCGAGCGCCCCGTCGTCGGTGGACAGGACGCGCCAGCGCGGTCCAGAGCTCGCGTCGGAGAGGGGCGCGCCCTTGCTCGGCCGGGCGGCGCCCGCGTCGAGCGCGTCGCCGGCGCTGGCCGGCACGGCGCCGGCGACCAGCCATGCGCCGAGCGAGCCGTCTTCCGCCGGGACGATCCGGGTCGTTGCGCGCGCCGTCCCGCTGGCGCACGGCGCCGCCAGCACCGCGGCGACGACTAGGGCGCGCTGCCGCAGCGAGGCGGGCACCTAGCCCCCGTGGCCGTGAGCCAGGGTGCGGGGGCCGTCGCGGAACATGATGCTGACCTTGCCGTCCTCGAGCACCTCGATGACGTAGCCTTCACCGAACTTCTTGTGCAGCACCAGCTCGCCTTCGGAAAACCGATGGTTCATCGAGTAGCGGGTCAACGCGTCCTGGGGCTGGCCGGAGAGGTGCGCTTCCCAGTCCGCGACGCGTTCCTGTTCGGCCCGCGCGCGCTGCGTCAGTCTGGGTGCAGCGGCGGTTTTCGCCCGCTTGGGGCGTGCGGCCGTGCCCTTTTCCTGCGCGGACTTCGGTGCGCGGTAGTTGTGCTGCCCTCCGCACGTGAGGCATTCCACGCGCTTGGGGCGCCCATCCACCATGGCCACGATGCGGTGGCCCAGATCCATGCGGCAGCTGGTGCACCAGGAGTCGATTTCGGTGCCCGCAGTCAGCGCCTTCACGAGCCGCCCTCCTCGGGATTCTGGTCGGGATCGTCGGAGTCCGGCGCATGCACCGGCGGCGGAGGTTCCGGATGCCGCGGAGGACGCTTCGGGCTCTGCGGTGTGGGGGCAGCGCCGGCGGCGTCGGCGGCCGACGGCTCCGGCGACGATTCCGGTTCGGGAGCCTCCTCGCGCTCGCGCTTGTCCTTCGCTTCCGGCTTGTCCTTCTTGATGCGCACGCGTGACCGCACGTCGGGCCGCGGTGCGCCGTAGCGCGAGTCGTTCGGAATGAAGCGCACCTCCGTCTTCACCTCGAACGACAGCGTGGTCAGCATTTTCGACATCTCCTCGGCGAGATTGGTGTGCTCGAGGAAGTCGCGGATTTCCTTCGCGACCACGCGGTAGAGCCCATTCTTCGTCTCGTCGAGCTGCGCGAAGATGAGAGCGAGCGCTTCCTTCGGAAGCTTCATCTCGCTCACGAAGTGGCGGACGTTATCCGGCCCTTCGCTGATCTTCTCGTACCCGGCCTCGACAATGCGCTTGATGAGCTCGGGCAGGATGCGCTCCAGCCGGCGCCGTTCGCGCTCCTTGTCTTCGACTCGATCGCTACTCGGCGGCGGCCGCTCGCTGTCCACGAGCAGGAATTACCCTGGCGCAGTGCGTCAGTCAAACCTCTGGCGGGCAGCTCGCGGCGTCGGAGACTGGGCGTTGGGCCCGCTCGTGGGCTATGCCGGACCCCGTGAGATACGGCCTGCTGGCACTCCTTCTGGTTCTGTCGTGCGCGGCAGCCGGCTGCCACAGCGACGCCCACACCACGGGGCGGGCTGGAGCCCCGTCCGCCCACGCCTCGGCCGAGGAAACGGCTCCGGCGCCGAGCGGGCTCCGCCCGGTGACCCATCGACCTGGTGTGGAAGCGGGGGCCGACGCTGCTCCCGCGCGCGCGGCGCTGCCGAGCGAGTGGGTCGCGCCGTTCGACCTGGCGGACGCCGGTCCGGCGCCAAGCGGCGCCAACTGGGGCCGCTGCGCGCTGCATTTCACCCCGCGTGGAAAGCCGCAGCTCGATGTCATGCGTCTCGGGCTGATGTGCGGTCCCTCCAACGGCATGCATCGCGTGCCCGCGGCGGAGCTGCGCCGGGACGGCGGGGCCGGGCGGATCGAGCTCGGCTTCCGGGCCAGCGCCGGCGAGTGCTTCCGCCTGTTGGTCGTTGGTGGGGCGGGCATCGGCCGGGTCGAGGCGGCTCTGCTCGATGCGCAGGGAAAGCCCGTCGCGAAACAGACCGGACGCCGGCGCTGGACCATGGTGGGCCTGGATGGGCCGATCTGTGTGAACCGGTCGGGCCGCTATCGCGCCACGGTCGACGCCAAGCGTGGCCCGCTCGCCGTCGAGCTGTGGGAATTGGAGTAGTCGCGCCCCGATCCGGCGGGCCGGTCGCTTCCGTTTCGCCGCGGAGGCGCTAGGATGCCCCCGATGCAAGACGAGTATCGAGAGCGCCGGGCGCGCGTGCTCCAGGCTATCCAGCCCGGCGTCCTCGTTGTGCCTTCTGCGCCCCTGGCGATCCGCAACAACGACGTGGAGTACGACTACCGGCAGAACTCCGACTTCTACTACCTCACCGGTTTCGACGAACCGGAGAGCGTGCTGGTGCTCGGCGGCGATTCCGGGAAGCCTTTTTCGCTCTTCGTGCGCGCCCGTGACCCGGCGCGGGAGGTGTGGGACGGCGCGCGTGCCGGCGTGGACGGCGCGACCGACGAGTTCGACGCGGATCAGGCGTTTCCCATCGCCGAGCTAGCCGACAAGCTTCTCGATCTGCTCCAGAACACACCGACGCTGTTCTACCGGCTCGGGCTGGACCGAGGCTTCGACGACAGCGTGCTCGGGGCGCTGGACCGCGTCCGCGCGCGGGCGCGCCAGGGCGTTTCCTGCCCCGCCACGATCGTGGATCCGGGCACGGTTCTGCACGAGATGCGTCTCGTCAAGTCGAAGCACGAGCTGGACCTGATGCGGCGTGCGGTGGAGATCACGCACGAGGCCCACGCGAAGGTCATGGCGATGGCCCAGCCTGGGATGTACGAGTACGAGGTCGAGGGAGCCCTGCGCGAGGTGTTCTGCAAGAACGGCTCGGAGCGCGTGGCCTACTCGCCCATCGTCGGCAGCGGGCCGAACGCCACGGTGCTCCACTACCGGCGCAACAACCGCCGTATGGGCGAAGGCGATCTGCTGCTCGTGGATGCGGGCTCCGAGTACGGCTACTACGCATCGGACGTGACGCGGACGTTCCCTGTCTCGGGGCGTTTCAGCGATGCGCAGCGGCGCGTCTACGAGATCGTGCTCTCGGCCCAGCAGGCGAGCATCGAGGCGACTCGCCCCGGGGTCACGCTCGACGAGGTCCACGACAAGAGCGTGCAGGTGATTGCGCGTGGGCTCGTCGAGCTGGGCGTCATCGAGGGCCCGGTCGACAAGGCGATCGAGGAGCAGCGCTACAAGCCCTATTTCATGCACCGCACCAGCCACTATCTCGGGATGGACGTGCACGACGTAGGCGCCTACCACATCCAGGGAAAACCGCGGCCGCTCGCCGCGGGTATGGTCATCACGGTGGAGCCCGGCGTGTACATCGCGCCCAGTGCAGAGGTTCCGGAAGAGTACCGTGGTATCGGCGTGCGCATCGAAGACGACGTGCTGGTCGCTCCCGAGGGGCAGACGGTACTCAGCGCTGCCATTCCGAGGACGGTCGCCGATGTCGAACGTGCCTGCCGCGCATGATGCGCCCGCGCCCGCGCGTCGCCGCGTGGGGCATCTCCCGGGGGCGGGCGCTTGCTCCGGCGCTGCTCGCGCTCGGCGTCCTGACGCCGGCGGCAGCTTCGGCCGAGGCTTCCGGCGCGACCGCGGCCGCGGCTAGCTCCGGGTCGGGGTCGGGCTCCCCGGTCGAGTCCCCGTCCTACCGCAAGCACGAGAAGCCGCTCTCCGCTGGCGGTCCCTACGTGCACTTCATGGGCGCGCTCGCGCTGGGCGAAGGTCTGAGGTTCAACAATCCCTACCGGCTCTCGAAGGTCCTCGGCAAGAGCCCCGAGTCGCTCTCCCTCACGGCGCCGTACCTGGACTTCTCGGCGGCCGCGCTCCTCGGTCACCCCGACGGGTTGCAGCATGGCCTTGCGGTCCATCTGTCGACCGCCGTGCAGGGCATTGCGCAGGAAGTGTTGGCTCCGTCGTACATCGCGCTGGTGCGCCTGCCGCCGCGCTTCGCCGTGTACGGGCGCGCGGGCCTGCCGGTCGTGCTCGAGCCGGATGCGACGCTCGGTCTGGAGCTGGCCGCCGGCGGCGCGTGGATGGCGAGCGCAGGGCTCGGCGTGACCGCCGAGCTCGTGGGCAGCGTCTACTACGGGGCGGCGACGGAACAGACGCCCGTCACGACCATCCCGGTGCTGTCGCTGCAGATCGGGGCCGTGGTCGACTACGAGGTGTTGCCGTGAAGGCGCGCGGCCTTCCGGGCGTGGGCCCCCGGCTGTGGTTGCTCCTGGCCGTGCTGGTCGGGGTGTTCTGCACGGCTCCCGTGCCCGGCGATGTCGGCGGCTGCGGGCAGACGGCGCAGGATCTCGATGCCCCCACATTCTTCGCCAGCAAGAAGGCCATCGACTGCCGCCGTTGCCGCGAGTGCGGTATCGACTCGCAGAGCTGCACCAACGCGTGTGACTCCTCGCAGACGATCGAGTCGTCGTTTCCGGACTACTGCTACCCCCTCGTCCACGACGGCGAGGTGTGCCTGAGAGCCCTCTCGACGGCATCGTGCAACGCGTACGCGGGCTACATGGATGACGCCGCGCCCAGCGTGCCGACGGAATGCGATTTCTGCCCATCGGGGAAGGGGCCATGAAGCGGCTACGGCCGAGCTGGGTCCCGGTCTTCGTCGCGGCCGTCCTGTTCGCCCAGGGGTGCGCCGCGGGCAGGCAGGTCACGGCCGGGGTCGGCGACTACGACCAGTATCGCCGGCTCAGGACTGCCCACACCGTCGAGCAGCGCCTGGCGCAGAGCTGGCGCTATCTAGAGGACTATCCCGACGGGCGCTGGAGCGGGCAGGTGCGCGCCTGGTTCGGGCCGGCCGAGCAGCGTTACTTCGATCGCGCCCACGACAACGTGGACCGTCTGCGCATGTACCTCGACACGTTGCCCGACGGGCCGCACGCGCAGCGCGCCGCCCAGCGCATCACGGAGCTGGAGCTCGCCCAGCAGTATCGCGAGCGCCACGAGCAGCGCTTCCTGGCCTCGGCCCGGGCGGTCGAGAAGAGGCTGGCCCACGCCCAGGCCATGCGCCACGAGCTGGTCGAGCAATTCTCGAGCTGGGCGCGGCGCGTGGCCATGATCCGGAGCTTCGGCAAGCGCACGGAGGAACTGCCGGCGGCATTCATCTTCCCCTGGCGCCTCGAGAAGCCCGAAGCGCACTGCGCCGAAGGGGTGTGCAAAAAGACGCTGTCGGTCACCTATGCGATCCCGAGCCACAAGAAGCTCGAGCCGCGTCAGGCGATCTTCGACGTGCTGTTGCGGCTCGACGGCGCGGGACACGTGACGCGCGCCGAGATCACTGGGCCCGGCCTGTTCAGCCGCGTCGGTGAGGCCGTGCAGCTCGGGCCGGTCGCGCCGGACAGCCCGCGCGCCCGCGCCGAGGCGATCGGTCGCTCGGTACAGGTCGTCTCGACCGCGTTGGCCCGCTCCATGCCGTCGTCGCAGTGCGCCCGCGCTGCGGTGAGCCCGGTGGTGCTTGCCCGCCAGTGCGAGGGCGTGCGGCTGGACATGAGCGCGGCGGTCGATGCCGGCGGTGAGGACCGCATCGTGGTCCAGCCTGCGCCGGCGGTGTCTCCGGAATAGACGCGCGTCCGGCGCGCTGGTCGGGAATGTTCCGGGGTCCGGGCGCGCTCAAGGCGTGCTAGGACAGCGCCGCGCATGGCCCTCGAGCCGCTCATCCCCTACATCCACATCCCGAACCTGGTGATCTTCCCCCAGGGCTACTTCGGGGGGAATTTTCCGCCGGCGCCCTTCTCGATCAAGCCGTTCGGAACGCTGGTGGCCATCGGCGTCTACCTGGGGGCCTATCTCGCGGTGAAGCAGGGCAAGCGTGTCGGTCTGGACGAACGCGCGCTCACCTCCTTCATCTTCTGGGTCGTGGGCGTCGGGTTCGTGGGCGGGCACGTCCTCGACACGCTGTTCTACTATCCCGGGCGCGTGCTTCAGGACCCGCTCTCGCTGGTCCGGCTCTGGGATGGGCTGTCGAGCTTCGGCGGCTTCGTCGGCGGGATAACCGGCGCGCTCTTGTGGCGCTGGCGCTACAAGGCGGCCATCCTGCCGTACGCGGATGTGGTGGCGAGCGCGTTTCCGGCCGCCTGGGTCTTCGGGCGCGCCGGCTGTGCGAGCGCGCACGACCACCCGGGCCTGCACTCGACCGCCTGGTTCGCCGTGCAGTACCCCGGCGGGGGGCGACTCGATCTCGGGCTCTACGAGATGCTCCTGACGATTCCCCTGGCGCTGACCTTCTTCTGGCTCAGGAAGAAGCGTCGGCCCTGGGGCTTCTACATCGCGATCATGTCGCTGGCCTACGCGCCTACGCGCTTCGCGCTCGACTTTCTCCGCGCTCGCGACGTCTTCGGCGCGGACGTCCGCTACGATTCGCTCACGCCTGCGCAGTGGGCGTGTTTCGGACTGTTGGGGTTCGGCGTCTTCATGTTCTGGTATACGATGCGGCGCGCCGGCTCGCTCGAGGCCATTGAAGCTCCGCGTCCTCCCGCACGGCTCGCCGAGCCCGCGGACAAGCCGGTCTCTTGAACCCGCACAACCGCGGCTAGTACCCCGATTCTCTTGAATCGAGGGGCTAGACGACCGCGGAGCGGTCGAGGGGGAGGCTCGGCGAAGCCGAGGGGGCGCTGCTGCGCCCCAGACAAACGGTGCTAGTCCCGCGTTGCGCGGCGCAG